>Ga0209636_10006048_pt1 | contig 12361 bp, 12 predicted proteins | sample DeeMarSWOR152_54_FD_187464 | JGI IMG/M metagenome (GOLD analysis project Ga0209636, IMG submission 187464) | Marine sediment microbial communities from White Oak River estuary, North Carolina - WOR-1-52-54 (SPAdes) (version 2) | ecosystem: Environmental > Aquatic > Marine > Intertidal zone >...
TGAAGGAATTGCAGAACCTCACCTGGTATGGCAGGGGCCCGTTTGAAACCTATCCCGACCGCAAGACTGGCGCGAAAATCGGCGTGTACAAAAGCACTTTGGAGGAACAGTATGTGCCCTATGTCTTCGCTCAAGAGCATGGCAACAAGACAGATGTACGATGGGCTGCACTGACCAATCCGGATGGTATTGGGCTCGCGGTTTTTGCTTATCCCGATATGAATGTCAACGCTTCGAATTTCGATCCGGACAATATTGACCGGGCACGCTATGGATTCCAATTGCAGAAAGCCGATTATGTCACACTCAATCTCGATCACAAAGTCACCGGCGTTGGTGATACACCGGTTCCTGTGCGCATGCAATACCGCACATGGCCGATTCAATACGACTATACGGTACGGCTTCGACCTTTTTCTGAACAGGCCAATCACAGCGCTGGAGTTGAGTCGTCAGCAGGTACCATAATTCCACTTACAGGGTACTTGCACCCATGAGTTCACACTGTTAGATTTTAGTACCGATTAACTGAAGCCCATAAAACATTCACTTTAAGTTTAAATTCAGGCACTAAATAGAAAATGAATCTCTTTTGAAATACAATAAAACCCTGGAGCGGAGAATGAAAAACATAATCTATCTTATCTGGGTATGGAATACCAGCGCCCCCAGGGATATTCCCGGAGATGAGGCTTTTGCGTATGAGGAGTTCTGGCCCGGCTCTGAATATGTTGATGTTTTGGCGGCAGATGTCTATCGAAACGTTTGGAAACAATCCCATCATGATGATTTATTGAAGCTGGCAAATGGAAAACCTATTGCATTGGGAGAGGTTGGCAGCCCACCCAGTCCCGAAATATTAGCGGATCAAGATAATTGGACCTGGTTTGTGCCATGGGGCAACCTGGTCCTATGGGGGCAAAATCCTGAAATACTTAAGGAGTTATTTAAGGATGATAAAGTCCTGACAAAAGATGAGGTGATCCGTGATAAAGAAGGCAACTATCAGATTAATCTACAATAAATAAATCCTGGCAAAACATACCAAACAATGATATGAAAAATTTAAATCTCATGATTCGCCAATCTATCACTCCTTTTTGTATGAAATTAAATTTCCTTTTCATCTCCATCATTGTATTTGTCCTCACATCAAAATTCATACTTCAAGCGCAGGAGCATACCGGGGGTGGGAATATACCCGGGGGATGTGAGGGAAGATTTCTCACCGGTGATGCGTATTGATAAAACGACCTATCGCCATCTGACTTTACTTATGCCAGATTACCATAAAGCAGTTATGATGATAATCTGAGCGCACGGCTGGTTATGCTGGCTATTGATGGTTTGGATCATCAAGGGATGCTGCTATCCATCACTTTTTTTTCGGACGCCGGAGCAATAAAATCGACATATCGAGTTTTTAGTTAGTTTGGTGGAGTAGTTTTTAATAATTTCTCAATTTTTTCTTGCTTTATCAAAAAGTTTATACTATATTTACTCTTGCCGATTTTTCTTCTTTACGGTGATGGTTAATCAATAAATTTAATAAAAGGATGATCCTCATTAAAATGGAATTTTATCGGATTAGGATATGAAGCCACGAGTTTACATTGAAACGTCTATTCCCAGCTTTTATCATGAAGACCGCACAGTCGCTTCCGCGATAGCACGCAGGGAATGGACACGTACCTGGTGGGACAAATGCAGCCATCTTTATGAACTTGTCAGCAGCCAGGCAGTTCTAGATGAGTTAAAGGAAGAGGACTATGCGAAAAAAGAAAAGTGTATTGCGCTGTTGAACGATATTCCATTTGTTCCCATTGAGTTAGAAATTGCTACAATCGTTCAGGCCTATATTCAGCATAAGGTAATGCCAAATGACGCAGGTGGTGACGCTTTGCACCTTGCTTTAGCGTCATATCATAAGTGTGATATACTTTTGACATGGAATTGCAAGCATTTGGCTAATGCAAACAAGTTTAACCACATACGGTACATCAACACGATGTTGGGTTTGTATTTTCCTGCGATAGTAACACCGCTTGAACTTTTAGGAGAAACGTTATGATAAAAGAACCAACACTTGAGAGAATTTGGGAAGTACGTCGAAAGATTTATGCCCAATGTGGCAATGATCCTCAAAAATTGATCGCCTACTTTATGGAACGTCAAAAGCAGAATCCAAAACGGTTGTTGCAAAAGAGCGGTGATATACAAGAATGGCGTGAAAAACCAGTTGAAGAGAATTTATCTGCTGCTGATGTTCAAATGGAGGTTCCATCGTAACTCAGATTAGATGTATGGATCGTGCTTGCATCAAAGAAATTTTCTGCTAATTTGAGCGATGTCGCGCGAATTGAAAGGAGAAGCTTTGTTGGCGACTTTTGTTTTCGTTTAATGCTGCTTCCAATGGAACGCGGGGCAGAAGCATGATTTTCATGATCGGGTAGCTTGAACGCCCATCTTTCAATCAACATCTGTTCCACCTCACAGCAGTTGAGCCTCGTGTTGGCCGCCTGGCCTTTAAAAATAGATCTAAATTGTACTTCTCCTATCAAGCCTGTAGAAAGCCATGAGCTATAGTATTGCCCATAAAATCTTTTTCTTACAAAAGTTTTTGTCACTAATTTTTGTGAATTATAATTTATCCACCGGTAGTTGGATAAGTTTTTTTTGTTATTTTGTATTTTGGAATTTGCAGCTTCCTGGCGCTGGGGATATTGCTTTCCAACACACTTTTTTTTCGGAGGCTAGTGCTGTAAAATCAGTGTGCCGAGTTTTTTGTTAGCTTGGTACTGTGATTCTTGATAATTCCTCAATTTTTTCTTGCTTTATCAAAAAGTTTATACTATATTTACTCTTGCCAATTTATCTTCTTTGCCATGATGGTTAATAAATAATTTTAATAAGTGAAATAAGCGGACTTTAATCAGCTAAAAATGAATAGAGACTAATCTTAATTGATGTTTAAGACAACTATGCGGATTCAACTTATTTTGTTTAGGACGTGAGATAAAATAACTTACCCAATTTATTGTTAGATTGTCGTTACTTGCGATTATTGTAAATTCAGAAATGATCAATTTATTTAGGGAGTGAGATAAAATAAGTTACATATTTGAATTTTTCAACTTGTTTTCTTTTCATAATAAAGAGAATTGAAAGGTTCATGTTATTTAATCTCACTCCCTTAATCTCACGTCCTTAACTAACAAAAAATAATTTCAGATTTTGAGTGTCAATTTTTTACCCTTTTATTTTCTGTAATCAATATGTTCACCAATAATTATCTAAAGTTAAGAATATCTTTTCGCTTGTATAAAATACGACTCCCGCAGTCAGTGATAGGATTAGTCATCCAAAAGAATTCTCGAGGAGGTGATTTGTGCTATGCTAAAATTACCAAAGCGATTTTGGGACGATAAGGAGTGGGTATTTGCCCATTACTCAGAGTTAGTAAAGAAGTATCCTAATATGTGGATTGCTGTGCTAAATAAGAAAATAATAGGCGCCTCTCCTGATTTAGGAAAGGTTGAAGAAGCTAAAGCCTATACAGGCAAGAAACATATTCCTGTCATTTTCCTGGAGGATGGCTCTCATGTCTACTAGACATATTAAGCTCTATTTCTCGAAATTTGATAATCCTGACCTGATAGATATTGAACTTGGAATCATTCGGCTATTCTGCGAAATTGCCTTTGTTACTGAGGAAGGCTATACGGATTCCTATTCAGCAATTTTAGACACAGGTGCTCCTGTTTCTGTAATTCCTTATCGGATATGGTCAAAGTTAAAGGTGAATGAAATAAAAGACTATGCTATAAGAGGCATAGTTCCTAAGAGGGAATGTTCTCTCCCTGTTACCATTGGTGAGATTTCATGTATCCTTCTTGATAAAGAACAGAATACAGAAAAGATAAAGGTCAAGTCTTATCTAGCTTATTCCGACGAAGTACCTTTGATAATAGGATTCAAAGACCTTTTAGATAGCTTTGGCATTTATCTTGACTTCAGAAAGAACCAGGCTTATCTTGAATATGCAAGTTTATGAAAAAAGGGGACTACGAATGGAGAAAAGAGAAGATATGCTTAGGATAATGGGCAACATACTATCTTTTTTTCGTATTCCGTAAATAAGACGTATTTATCCTATTAAGCTTGAAGAAAGTCGTGAGCATTATAATATTATAGATTAGATCTTTGTTTTTTTACAAAAGTTTTTGTCATTGAGTTTTGAAAATTGTAATTTATTTGTTATTTCGTATTTTGGAATTTGTAGCTTCGTTCCGCTGGGGATGTTGCCAACAAGCACACTTTTTTTTCGGACGTCGGAGCTGTACAATCAGCGTGCTGAGTTTTTTGTTATTTTGATGGTGTGATTCATGATAATTCCTCAATTTTTTCTTGCTTTATCAAAAAGTTTATATTATATTTACTATTGCCAGTTTATCTTCTTTACCGAGATGGTTAATCAATAATTTTAATAAGTGAAATAAGCGGACTTTGATCAGCTAAAAATGAATAGAGACAATCTTAATTGATGTTTAAGACAACTCTAGCGGATTCAACCTATTTTGTTTAGGACGTGAGATAAAATAACTTACCCAATTTATTATTAGATTTTCGTTACTTACAATTATTGTAAATTCAGAAATGGTCAATTTATTTAATCTCACGTCCTTAACTGACAAAAAACTAATATCAGAGTTTGAGCGCCAATTTTTTACCTATTTATTTTCTGTAATCGATATGTTAACAAATATTTATCTAAGGTTAAAAATATTTTTTTAGCTGTATAAAATAGGATAGGCCGGCGTGAGGATAGAGTAATTTGTGGAATAAGGAAAGATGGTAAACTATATTAAAGAAATCGCGAATGAAATAGTCAAACGTAGGATCCACGAAGATCCCGGAATTATAGGACTCTATGTTGTTTTAGCAGAAGAATTGGATCGACTAGATCCGCGCGATTTCCTTCCCGATGTTCAGTACAAATTTGTCATTGCTCGATTGGAAGCGAGGAAAATTGCTGAAAGAAATCCTAGAAATATTTCACAAAGCCAAAGTTATCCATTTTTCAAAAATAAAGCTAGAGAAATTCTCTACTGTTTAGAAAAATATATGGGCGAAGGGAGTCGTGCTGAAATTCGCCCCTTTGATTTTATTTCTGATCCCTATTTGAGAGAGATAATAAAAAGAGACTATGAGGAATTATCCCTTATCCTGTTTCCTGGTATGGCATGGAAAAGTTGTGTAATAATGTCCGGTAGCATTCTTGAAGCGATACTTTTTGATGTACTAACCGCAGATCAAAAATTAAAATCCAAAGCTATATCAAGTTCTAAAGCACCCAAATACAACAATGGAAAAGTAAAGCATATTGATAAAGACGAATGGCATTTAATTAATTTAATCGAAGTTTCTGTTGATATCGGTATTTTGCCAGAGGCAAGAGCACGATCAATAGATCAAGTTCTGCGAGATTATAGAAACTTTGTTCATCCTAAAAAAGAGATAAAATCTCAACATCCATGCACCGAAGCTGAAGCTTTTATGGCAAAAGGCAGTCTTGATGGAGTGTGCAATTTTTTAGAAGAAAATCTTCAAACTAAAATAACCTCCCCCAAAAAGTAAAAATTCGATAAGCATTTTATAGTTAATATAATTTGAGTTAATACACAAGTCGGTTAATAAGTTGATACAAAATTTTGTGGTGAATACAAATTTTGGCCTAACACAGTTTCCACCTGACTGCAGGGGCAGAAGCATGATTTTCATGCTGTACGAAGTTTTAATGCTTCGTCTTCGATCAAGCCCTGTCTCTCCCCCGCAGCCGGTGAAACTGGCTTTATGTCGTAAGAAAATTCACTCATAAGAATATATTAATTAACTAATTTGTTAAACTAATTATTTTGGGAGTTCATAGGATGGAAATACCTTGGATTATCAACGAACAAACAAAAGTAAAACATAATCTTTTGAATAGTTATATTAAAAAGTGGGCTGGGATATTATACAATCAGCAAGTACGAATGGGATTACCAGAAATACTTGTTTATATAGACGGTTTTGCAGGTCCTGGCTTATATTGGAATAATGAAGCTAAGGAAAATACGTGTTCAGGTTCTCCTGTTATTGTCGCAAAAACGGCTAATCAATATATTGATAATAAACCTTCGCGCAGGTTTATTATCATTGGAATTGATAAATCGATAGAATGCGTACAAATTCTACAAAAAGAGCTAAACAAAATTAATCGACATAATCAATATTGGAAATCTATTCATGCTGAATTTGATAACGTTTTCAATTCATTATTAAATGATTTAGAATCAAAAAAATTCACATTGCCACCTATGTTTGTCTTTATTGATCCATTTGGCTTTAGTGGTTTTCCAATGAATACCTTAAAAAGAATATTAAAATATGAAAGAGCGGAATTATTCATCAATTTTATAATATATGATATAATCAGATTTTTGAACGAAAGAGAAGAGTACATGAATGATTTATTTGCCTGCACAGATTTTAAAGAAGCAAATGAATTTAGTAGTAGTGAAAAAAAACAAAACTTCCTAATAAATTTATATTGTAAACAATTAAAAGATATTGCTAAGGCTGAATATGTCATGCCATTTAGGATCAATACCCCCAATCAAGGTACTCGTCCAAAATATTATTTAATACACGCATCGAAACATATAAAAGCGTTAAAAGAAATGAAAGACAGCATGGCAAAACATAGTGATTGTGAATATAAGTTCGAAGCAATCGGACTTACTGATAGCCAATTTGAATTATTTGAAAATCCAGATAAAATAATCCTAAAGGAAAGACTAATAGATTTTTTGAAAAATGGTTCTAAAAAACAGATTGAATTTACTAATTTAGAAAATTGGGCGTATGCTAATACGAATGGTATTAAAAAAACTATTCAAAATGCTTTAATTGAATTAGAAAAAGAAAAAATTATTGAAATAGAAAGACACCCTCGACAGCGAAAATCTACCGTTACAGAAGGTGCAATTATTTCAGTATTATAGAGAGCTTCATCATTAGGATAGTTTAGATTATGGCTCAAAAATCAAAAATTGAATGGACTAAAGCTACTTGGAATCCTGTAACAGGCTGTACTAAAATTAGTATAGGTTGTAAATATTGCTATGCTGAATTAATGGCAAAACGCTTACAAGCAATGGGACAAAATAATTACCGAAATGGTTTTAAGGTTACATTACAGCCTCAAATATTGGATCGACCCTTGAAATGGAAAAAACCTCAATTTATTTTCGTTAATTCAATGAGTGATCTATTCCATGAAGATATTCCATTTGAATATATTGTACGAGTATTTGACATTATGAACCAAGCTAATTGGCATCAATTTCAAATCTTAACTAAAAGATCACAGCGCCTCAAAGAATTGAATAAAAATTTAAATTGGACTCAAAATATATGGATGGGAGTTACGGTTGAAAATAATGATTTTATGTTTCGTGTTGATGATCTGAGAGAAACAGATGCTGGCATAAAATTTATATCATTTGAACCCTTAATCAATGCCATCAATAATCTTGATTTAAGACAAATTGATTGGATTATTGTTGGTGGTGAATCAGGTCCAAAATCAAGAATTATGAAGAAGCAATGGGTACTTGATATCCGCGATCAAAGCAAAATATTTAAAGTTCCATTCTTTTTTAAACAATGGGGCGGTGCAAATAAGAAAAAAAATGGTCGAATACTTGAAGGTAGAACTTGGGATGAGATGCCCAATAACGTTAATAGTTCTCTGTTCTTATAAAGCAACCTGATAAGGCAATTCAGGTGACAGAACCGCCCTGTTTAACTTTAAGTTATGGGGAGAGAACTTAAGTTAATTATAACCTTTGAGGTTCTGTGTAGACGGTTCTGCACCTTATCGCCAGTGAAAGGTTGTATGAAATATACCATTTTTATAGAATATAAATATACACATGGAAATTAAAAGCATAAAAAAGATATCACAGGTAGGCGTATTTAGCAATTGCCAGGAGGGATCAAAACGCTTTGAAAAACTTACCCTATTGTATGGATTTAATACTCATGGTAAAAGTACACTGTGTGATATTTTAAATTCACTATCCATGAACGATCCCAAAATTATAGAGTCACGTCGAACAATACCGAAAATAAATTCTCCTCAGTCAATAGAAATATCATATCAGGATGAACTAGGTGAAAAATCTGTATATTTTAGAAATAAAGCATGGGAAGAAAATAGTTTAGGAAAAAGAGTCGAGGTGTTTGGTACAGACTTCATTCATAATAATGTTTTTACAGGTTTGTCAATAGCAAGGCAAAATAAAGAAAATTTTACTGATTTTATCCTCGGTGAGAGAGGCGTATTACTTGCTAAACAATTAGAACAAACAAACCATGAATTAAGGACTGCAAATTTAGCATTTGGGAAATCATCACCTACATACGTCTCAGGAAAGACTACAAAAGAAATTAATAATTTTATTGATCTTGTCGTTGAAGAATCAAAGGAAATGATTTTTGATAAGATACAAATTAAAACAGCTAATATGGTGGCTGAAAAGGAAAAATTAGATAATTTTGATAAAATTTTAAAGAAGTCTGTACCAAAAGTGATGCTTGATAGCGAATTAAAAAAAATCATCGTGCTTTTCAGATATGCTAATTATTGCCTTCGATTAGATTATGAAAAAATAAATAATTTAGTCATGGAAAAATTGAAACACCATATTTCTAAAAATTTTTCAGATACAAAAAGTGCTGAAAGTTGGATTCAAAAAGGACTTTTAATAGGAAAAATTAATGAAAATTCAAATTGTCCATTTTGTGGACAACAATTAATAAACGCATTGGATTTATTAAATTGTTACAAAGAGTATTATAATGAAGAATATAAAAAATTCATTACAAATATCGATACAGCTTTGGAGAAGTCAATTAATAAACTGGAAAAGATAAATTTAAATCTAACAAGAACTTTGCTTGAAAACCTTCTTGTAATCAGTGAATATGATTTATTAATCACAAATAAAAAATTTAAAAATTCAGTTGAATCTTTAGAACAATTCAAATCATCTTTAACAAACCTTGAACAAAATTTACACGATCGCATAAGAGAGGCAATTCTAAATTTAAAATCCAAAATTACTCTTAAAAGGGAAACCCCCCATCAATGCATAGAAGGTGTTGATGTAAAAATATTGAAAGAGTTGATTTTAAAAAGTATTAAAAATTATGATGAAGCTCGATTCTTAAACAATGATATTGTAACAAAAATCGAAGATTTTAAAAGTCAATTTAGTACGGAGCAGATTAAAAGAAATATAAATGCTATTCAACTTGAGTTGGAAGATTTAAATAAAAAAAAAGCAAGACTTGAACAAGATGCGCAATGCCGAAATTACAGAACACTGGAAAATGATATTTTAAAGTTAAAAGAAGAAACGAAGAGACTATCAAAAGAATTGGAAGATACTCAATCTGAATATATCGATAAATATTTTATACAAATTGACCGTTTATTCGCACAATTGGGGAGTAGTGATTTTCGACTTGAGAAACATATCGATACTAGAGGCAATAAAAAAGTATATAGTCTTTCTGTTAAATACAAAAATCAAAAAATCACAAATGAGCAACTTCCTTATGTATTCAGCGAATCTGATAGAAGAGCGCTGGCATTGTCTATTTTCTGGACAAAGCTGAATACTATAGAAGAAAAAACTAAAACAATTGTTGTGTTAGACGATCCTGCCGCAAGTTTTGATGATAATAGGATAACAAAAACAATCAACTTATTTAAAACAACAATTGATGATCTTGGGCAAATAATTATTTTGACACATTATCAACATTTTGTCACTCGTTTTTTAGAAATTACAAAGGATAAACAAATCCCTTTTAAAATATTCCAAGTATGTAAGACTTCTAATAATTGTGAATTGCGAGAGGTAAAAAGGCAAGACTTCCTTTTAGACAATCACGAAAAAAAATTTATGGAAATCTATAATTTCATTAATAGAGTGAATGATACAGATGTTAGAAATGAATTACGCCCTTATTTAGAGAATTATTTAAAAAGGGTATTTTTTAAACAAATATTGGATTACAGCATCGACACGAATAATCTTGAAAATTTCATTAATATTTTACATTGCGAGAATGTCATTGATGAAACTCATGTTAAGGAACTTCACAAATATAGAAGAACATTAAATCCCGATAGCCACATTTTTACCTGTAACAATATCGAAGATTTGAGAAATTTTACATTAGAAATGATTACATTTTTACATAATCTTTCATTTCAATAGTTTTTGCAACCTAACAATGCATCAAGCTGACCGACCAAAACCGCTGGCTGGTTTTAGGGCTTTCATAAGTCCTTTTTAAAACGTGCTTTTTCAAAAGGTTTGATTAGCGTTTTTGCAGGTTATACTTTCTTTGGGCATCTGTCTTGCAAATCATAGTCTTGCTTTTTTGTTTGCAGTCAGATCTTGTGATTGAGTTCTGGTTCGGAGGAGAGTTACCATCAGCGTATTTAAGATCTTATATTGGGCAGGATTATTTTTTGAAGTGGCGATTCGCACTCCCTTTCAGAAAACCTGGAAAGCAACTGCGAAAACCGACCGCCGCGTATCGCGAACTGATGTGATCCTGCTTGGCTTGTTGTGGGTGCCCATGATTATCCTGCCCTTGATCTATTCTGTGACAAACTGGTTGGATTTTGCAAATTACCGTTTGCCCGTATGGATGGGTTGGTTCGGTGTTTTTCTCCTCGCCTGCGCCCTGCTCGTGTTCACGCGCGCCCACGTGGACTTGAAATCCAACTGGTCGCCCACACTCGAAATCTTTGAAGGCCACACCCTGGTGACGAACGGGATTTACAGTTATATCCGTCACCCAATGTATATCAGCCAGTGGCTATGGAGCATGGTGCAAATCCTGCTGTTACAAAACTGGCTTGCCGTTCCCCTTAATTTGATCTATTTCATTCCCGTTTACATCCTACGCGTAAAAGCGGAAGAAAAGATGATGCTGGATGCATTCGGCGACCAATATTGCGTGTATATGAAAAAAACGGGCGGTGTTATTCCAAAATTATAGTGGCTCAGCTCAATTCATTTTATAACGTATTGGTTTAAATTATGAAAATGACCAAGATTGAAAAACAGTTCGTTAATCGTAAAAAGCAAGCCAAAGGAAATATCAAGAAAATTCAATATGCTTTTCACCAGATTGAAATAGCGAAAATTAATACTGTCCTGGAACTTGGATGTGGAGTCGGTTTCGTTTCGACATTTTTAGCTGATTCATATAATTTTGTTGTTTATGGTACAGATTATGATGTTGATCAAATTCAACTAGCCAGGAAATTACAACCAAAGATGGAACATTTACATTTCCAGGTTGAAGATGCTACAAAATTATCTTTTCAAGATTCCAGTATCGATTTAGTCCTTTCTCAGAATGTTTTTCATCATATACCCAATTGGGAAGCTGCGATACAGGACATTGCAAGAGTACTTCGTTCTGGTGGATACCTTATCTGGTTAGACCTTACTTTCCCGGAAATAGTTAAAAGAATATTTCGATCCTATGTTAAAAATTATGGCATTTATACAATCAATGACATAAAGACAGCTTTTAAAGATAGTGGATTTAAAGCTTTATTCCAGGAACGATTAGCACATGGTCCATTGAGCCAGCATCATTTTGTATTACAGCTTAATTAACTGTATCGGAATTTCAAGGTTTTGAGATTAAAAAGTGTTTAAGGTATACAGGTATATGGGTATATAGTATGAAGCATTCCCTTATACCTCTATACCGTTTCATAACAACTAAACAGAAAAGGATATGAAAAATTTAAATCTCCTGAATCGCCAATCTATCATTTCGCTTTCTTTGATCTTAAATTTCTTTCTCGTCTCCATCATCATGTTTGTCTTCACATCCATGTTCACACTTAAGATGCAGGAGCTATAAAATCGACGTGCCGAGTTTTTTGTTAGCTTGATGGTGTTATTCGTGATAATTCCTTAATTTTTGCTTGCTTTATCAAAGAGTTTATATTATATTTACTCTTGCCGATTTATCTTCTTTGCCATGATGGTTAATCATTAATTTTGATAAACAAAAAAATTGGGCTTTAATCCAGGTAAAAAATAAAAAGTGAATAATCTTGGTTGACATTTAAGACAACGATAGCGGATTCAACCTCTTTTGTTTAGGACGTGAGATAAAATAACTTACCCAATTTACTGTTAGATTGTCGTTACTTGCAATTATTGTAAATTCAGAAATTATCAATTTATTTAGGGAGTGAGAGATCGGA
>Ga0209636_10006050_pt1 | contig 12354 bp, 4 predicted proteins | sample DeeMarSWOR152_54_FD_187464 | JGI IMG/M metagenome (GOLD analysis project Ga0209636, IMG submission 187464) | Marine sediment microbial communities from White Oak River estuary, North Carolina - WOR-1-52-54 (SPAdes) (version 2) | ecosystem: Environmental > Aquatic > Marine > Intertidal zone >...
CCTGCTTCGCGGTGGACCGGCAATGCGGCTACCTGATGTCACCATGACTCACTATCACCTCCTGAGTGATTCCAGAAAACGGCTGCGGTTCGATGTTGGCGTCTTCAAGTCATTTTACAGTGACAATGTTTCTGATGAATGGAGCATCTTTCCCTCGTTAAATGTTCGCGCCTCCAATAAGCTGGATTTCTCTTTCTCGCCCGATTATACCGTAAAGAAAGATAATTGGCAGTACGTGACCACCGAATGGTTGAACGATAGGTCGGACGAATCGCCGCGCTATATTTTGGGACGCATCAAGCAAAAAACGCTGGATTTGACAATTCGGTTAAATTATTATCTGACACCGGATCTGTCCATCCAATATTATGGACAGCCGTTTATATCGGCGGGGCATTATTCCGATTTCAAACGCATCACTGATTCGAAAGCGAAAAAAATGGATGATCGTTATCTGCCATTGAGCGGAGATAATATTCAGGTCGATGCCCAAACAGGAAACATCCGGGTGGACGAGAATCGGGATGGAATTCAGGATTATCAAATCGAAAATCCCAATTTCAATTTTCAGGCTTTTCGGAGTAATTTGGTTCTGCGCTGGGAGTATCAACCCGGATCGACCTTCTACTTAGTCTGGACGCACGGTCGCAGCCAGCGGGTGACAAACGGCCGATTCGATTTTTCTCATGATCTGGAACGAATGTTTGATAGCTATCCGGACAATGTGTTTCTGATAAAATTTAATCATTGGTTTTCAATTTAGTATTTAGAAAGTTAAGTTCTTGCCCAAAGAGCAAATACTTTTTGGGTCACAGAAATGAAATCTCATAGAATTGAAAAACTGAAAATTCATTTCTGTGGGATTTTCCGCCATCCGGCAATTGGCGTCAACTTAAGTGAATTTTTCTTTTAAAATATAATTCAACCGCAGAGAACGCTGAGATCGCAGAGAAAACGCAGAGTTTTTTTATTAATTGTTTTCAAATAATATATCCGCATTTTATAATTTGAATAACTATACTCAACTTAAATTTTTACTCTCTCTTTCTCTGTGACATTCTGCGATCTCTGCGGTTATTGGCTTTTAGGTTGACGCTAATTGCCATCTGGCGGATGGACAGATTTTTTTGCTTTTTAGTTCTGGCTCGTACAGGTTGGGTAAAAAATAATTGTCTGAAATTAAATTTGGGATTCAGAAATGAAAAAAAACAAATGGCGCGCATATTATGATCTTGCCTGGATTGAATCAATCATCACTTCTCCCGATGACTATGCCGAACAAACAGAGTTATTCGCTAAGGTAATTAAGGAGAATTCAAGACTCGAAGCAAGAACATTGCTTCATCCTGGCTGTGGTGCAGGAGGTAATGACTACACCTTTAAGAAGCATTTTACAGTAACCGGGGTCGATATTAGTAAAGACATGCTCAAAATTGCAACAAAGCTGAATCCAGAAGTCACCTATATTTGCGGTGATATGCGAAGAATAGAATTGAGGGAATGTTTTGATGCCGTTGCTATTCCTGATTCTATAGGTCATATAACGACGGTGGGAGATCTCAAAAAAGCGATTATGACAGCATCCAGTCACCTGAGACCCGGTGGCGTGCTTTTAATCGTAGCCCATATAAGTGAAGAGTTCAGAGAAAACAACTTTGTCTATACTGGTTCCAAAGGCGATGTTGAAATCACCATCTTTGAAAATAACTATATTTTGAAACCACTTCGGACAGCTTATGAAGCGACCGTCGTCTACTTGATTCGGCGCCGGGGCAAATTGGAAATTCATAGCGACTGGTGTACCATAGGTCTTTTTCCATTAGCAACCTGGCTTTCGCTCTTAAACGAGGCAGGGCTTGAAGTAAATCAGATGAAGCTGGAACATTCCTATGATCGTTACATCATGGGAGAAGGCAAATACCTTCTCCGAATGTTTATTTGTAGTAAGCCATTATGATGTGAGAAAGATGGAGTCCACTTTACAAGTGGACTCCATCTTTCTTCTAACTTGGAGGGGTAAGATATGTCAAATCGACAAATTGTTCTTATGTTTTTATTCATTGGACTGATTCTGGCTAATGCCCATAGTATTCAGAAGATTAATTTTGAGATGCCAGCCATTTTTTCCGACAACATGGTCTTGCAGCAGAAATCAAAAGCACCATTTTGGGGCAAGGCGAATCCCAATTTAAAAATTTTGATCAATGCGAGCTGGGGTGCGTCGGCTAAAGCTACAGTACAGAGCGATAGTCTCTGGAAAGCCAGGCTGAAAACACCGAGGGCTGGCGGTCCTTATGAGATCAAGCTTCAGATTGGCGATTCCACAATTGTGTATAAAAATGTGATAATCGGCGAGGTCTGGCTTTGCTCGGGACAGTCGAATATGGAAATGCCTCTGGCAGGCTGGCCTCCGCGAGATTTGATTGATGGCTCTGCTCAGACCATTCAAACTGCAGGTAATAAAAATATTCGATTATTTACAGTAACACGAGCCTATTCGGATCAGCCGAAATTTAACTGTGTGGGTCAATGGCAGGAATCCACGCCCCAAACCGCGGCAACGTTTAGCGCCACTGCGTTTTATTTTGGCAGGAAGCTGCAGGAAGAATTAAAAATACCGATTGGCTTGATCCATGCCAGTTGGGGCGGAACGCCAGTCCAGGCGTGGACTGGTGGACAGTTTCTCGCCCAACTGGAAGAATATAAATCGATCATAAAAACCATCGGCGAAAGCGGGCCTGAAATTTTGAAGCTGCATGACTGGTTAAATCGCCATCCAATCATTGATGTCAACAATAAAGAACCAGAAAACAAATGGCGGGGACTGAATTTTCAGGATGAAGCATGTTCCAGTTCCGAATTTGATGACAGCCGATGGCGAGCAATGAATCTTCCGACAACCTGGGAAAATACTGAGGTTGGAAATTTTGATGGAACGATGTGGTTCAGAAAACAAATCGAAATTCCAGAAAGCTGGCTGAATAGCGATCTGGTCGTTGAATTAGGTCCCATTGACGATATGGATGTTACTTTTGTGAACGGTCAGAAGATTGGCGGCTATGAAATTGAGGGTCATTGGCAGACCGATAGAATCTACACGGTTCCAAAAGAATTGGTCACAGAAAAGATGATGACCATTGCGGTGCGGGTCATTGATAACCAGGGCGGCGGCGGCATCTGGGGACAGAAAGAGAAGCTGAAGATTCATCCATCAATTGGCGAATCGGACCAAAGTATTTCTCTGAGCGGAAGCTGGAAGTATCTGGCTGTTGCTGAATACCTGGCTGGCAAGTTTTATGTCCTGGGCGCCAAAGGGGAAGAATATTTTTCCCGACCGAAAGTGCCTATCGATCTCTCTGCATCCACTCCAACCGCCTTGTATAATGCGATGATCAGACCTCTCATTCCTTATGCCATTAAAGGTGTGATATGGTACCAGGGAGAAGCGAATACCACTCAGCCAGAATTATATAAAACACTTTTTCCGATGATGATCAAAAATTGGCGCGCGGATTGGAACCAAGGCAAGTTTCCTTTCTATTATGCTCAGATTGCACCGTATAATTATGGCGATGCGACTCCATCACAGCGGTTGAGAGAAGCACAATTATTTACCCTATCGACTCCCAAAACTGGAATGGTCGTTACACTTGATATCGGCAATCCGAACAACATTCATCCGGCTAATAAAAAAGATGTTGGAGAGCGATTAGCTCGGTGGGCGATGGCAAAAGATTACGGCAAAAAAGTTGTTTATTCTGGTCCGCTTTATAGATCGATGAAAGTTGTGAACGATAAAATCATTTTATCGCTTAAATACACGAATGGCGGTCTGGTTTTAAAAGAGAGAAACGGCGAGCATCATTTCTTAATTGCTGGTGAAGATCAAGTTTTCAAGAAGGCAGAGGTAAAGGTCCAGGGACAAAAACTGGTGATTTCTAATCCTGAAATTAAAAAACCGGTTGCTGTACGCTACGCCTGGAGTAACACTGACGACGGGACGCTATTTAATGGCGCTGGTTTGCCAGCTTCATCGTTTAGAACGGATAATTGGCAAGAATGAAAGAAATCCTTTCAAAAGTTAAAATGAATAAATTTCAGGAGCAAGACATGAAAAAGATATTTATGTTTTTCTTTTGTAGCTTGATAATCTTTTTATTTATCCAATCAGTAACTGCTCAAACAGAAACCGATGCTATTCGGTTAAGCCAGATCGGTTTTTACCCGGATGGACCAAAGATAGCAATCTTAGTTGATGCAACAAGTACTCAATTTTATGTTGTTACACCGGACCTGGGCGATACCGTTTTTACCGGGAATTTAAGCAGCGCAAAAGTCTGGGTGCCTTCCCAGGAAAGCGTTAAAAAGGCAGATTTTTCCGGGCTAAAAATTTTAGGAACATATCGTGTGTTGGTGCCAGAATTACGTTATTCATCGACATTTGACATCAAGCCTCGAGTGCATCAGGAAGTGGCAAGAGCGGCTTCCAAAGCGTTCTATTTTCAACGCGCTTCGCTGGAATTGACCGAGCCGTTTGCTGGCAAATGGAAACGTCCCCTGGGACATCCGGACAATCAGATAATTGTTCATGCTTCCGCAGCATCCACAGCGCGACCCGAAGGAACCATCATTGCCTGTCCCAGAGGCTGGTATGACGCTGGCGATTATAATAAATACATTGTCAACTCGGGGATCAGCACCTATACGTTGCTATCTTTGTACGAACATTTCCCGGAATATTGCACAGCTTTGGAGCACAATATCCCTGAAAGCAATAACGGGGTTCCGGATATCCTGGATGAGGCATTGTGGAATATCAGGTGGATGTTGACCATGCAGGATCCTGACGATGGCGGCGTTTACCACAAATGCACCGAGGCGAATTTCAGCGGGATGGTCATGCCGCATCAAGTCACAGTCCCGCGCTATGTGGTGCAAAAAAGTACTGCTGCCGCGCTGGATTTTTCTGCGGTCATGGCTCAAGCAAGCCGGATATTTAGTAGCTTTGATTCAGCATTTCCCAATTTGGCAGACACCTGCCTAACCGCCGCTTTAAATGCCTGGAGATGGGCGCGAAGCCATCCGAACGTATTATATCGACAGCAACAAATAAATCAACAGTATTCTCCTGATATCAATACTGGCGAATACGGTGATAGCAATGTGAGCGATGAATTCAAATGGGCGGCAGTCGAGCTATACATTACCACCCAACAGGATAGCTTTATCACGATCGTGAATCCTTTTTCGGATAGTTATACTTCGGTGCCTGGCTGGCAATCCGTCAGCACCCTGGGATTTTATTCTTTGGCTCATTATCGAAAACAATTGACGTCCAAAGTTGATACCACAGCGCTGAAAAATCGCGTGATTGGATTGGCTAATCAATTAAAAAATGAATTTACTACATCGGCTTATGGTGTTTCGATCAGAGATTTTTGGTGGGGCAGTAATTCCCTCGCTGCCAACCAGGGTATCGCCATGATTCAGGCGTTTAAATTAACCGCCGATTCCAGTTATCTTCAAGCCGCCATTGCCAATTTAGATTACCTGCTGGGCAGAAATGCAACTACCTATTCGTTCGTTACGGGATATGGCAGCAAAACTCCGATGCATCCCCATCATCGACCGTCAGAGGCGGACGGTATCAAAGATCCCATCCCGGGCCTGTTAGTTGGTGGACCTAATCCCGGTCAACAGGATAATGTGCCGAACTATCCTTCTGATCTGCCGGCAAAATCTTATATTGATGTGATGGAAAGTTATGCGTCAAATGAGATTTGCATTAATTGGAATGCGCCGTTGGCGTATTTAGCCGCGGCGGTTGAGGCGATAAAATCATCCACTGGCAAACCGATTACAATTGCAGTCGAAATAACAACTCCCGATGATGAAGCGACGTTTACGACAGCCGATATCATCTCGATTCAGTCAACCGCTTCAATAGCTGAGGGCAACATCACCAGAGTTGAATTTTTTGCCAATAACATAAAAATTGGTGAAACCAATTCCGCACCATTTGAATTGAATTGGACGACATCACGAGCCGGGGTTTATAAGCTATTGGCGAAGGCAATCGGCGATCAAGGTGATTTTCAATTCTCGACACCCGTGACAATTATAGTATCTAATGCGACGGCTGTCGGAAATATCCTGTTGGTGGTAGGATCACCAGCATTAAATGATGGGGAGCGAGCGATAAGAGATTTTTTAGTCACCAATGATTACCACCTCAAAATTCAAGATGATGCCGATTCAGCGGCGTTTGATATTGCGGAGAAAGATGTCATTCTCATCTCCGGCACCGTTAGCTCGCCCACAAAAATTAGAGCCGAGCTGATCAATATCCCGGTTCCGATGGTAGGTTGGGAGATGACATTGTTCGATGATTTTGGCTGGACTGGTCGACGATCCAATGTGGATTATGGCAGAGTCAGTGGCACAATAATAGACATAAAAGATGAATCTCATCCATTGGCAGCCGGTCTGGTAGGTAGCATTCAGGTGACTCGCACACCGGTGGATCTAACCTGGGGCGTGCCCAACGAGAACGCCCAGATTATCGCCACCGTAAATGGTGATACCAGCAAAGCTACAATTTTTGCTTATGAAACTGGCGATAAGATGAATAAAGAGCTAATTGCAGCGGCAAGAAGAGTTGGATTTTTCCTGTATGATGAGAGCGCAACCAATGTTACCGCTGATGGCTGGAAATTATTTCAAGCTGCCATCAAGTGGGCGCAAGAGGGCACGCGATTATCTGTGGAAGACCGGAAGGAAAACACGCCGCGATCTTTTGAATTGTTTCAAAACTACCCCAATCCTTTTAATCCGGTCACTCAAATTCAGTATTCGCTGCCTAATCCAGTTGCTGTTTCTATCAAAGTCTATAATACAATGGGGCAATTGGTAACCACTCTTGTCGATCACTACCAGCTTGCTGGAACTTATCGCATTGAATGGGATGGCCGCGATGATAAAGGTAATTGGGTCAGTAATGGTCTCTATATCTACCAGATGCACGCTGGAAGCTATACACAGACTTGCAAGATGATTCTGGTGAAATAGATTGGGTAATATGGTAATTGGTTAATTAGTGTCTGTCCGAGCATCTTTCAATTATCATAATATCAGTAGGTTAAATGAAAAAAGTTCTTGACTTTTTGACACAGATTTATTATCTTCCAATAACAACAGATCAGTAAAAACAAAAAGTTAGGAGCTTATCATGAAATTTTTTAAAGCACAATATTCGCTGGATTTTGAACAAGCAATTTGGGAACATGACCCAGAGTTGTTAATCATGGATCAAGTTTTAGATCAAAACCCCCAAATTATCATGCTAGCAGCTCCTTGTTTTCCGATGGCGCATAGTGAACGTCAAGCTAAAGTCGGTCGCGACGGCATGACGTTAGAACAAGTTGTACGCTGCGCCATTTATCAGAAACATAAGCGTCTGAATTATCGGCAATTAAGTGAACACACCGAGGACTCCAAGAAAGGTCGCACCTTCATGAAAATGGAGTATAATCAATATTTCTCTCATCAGGCACTGCAGGAAAATATTTCTAAGATCAGTTCAGAAGCCCTTGGAAATATTCATGTTGCCACTGTTCAATACGCCATCGATTTAGGCGTTGATGATGGTAAAAAGATGAGAACTGATTCCACCACCATTAAAACCAATATCCACCATCCCACCAATGCATCATTGTTGTGGGATTGCATTCGCGTCTCCAGTCGTCTGTTGACAGAGACCAAAAAATTATTGAAAGTTTTCAACTTTAGAAACTTTCAAAAATCGGCCAAGAAGTTGCTTTTCAAGATTGTCAACACCAAAGGCCCGGGAAAGCGTCGCCCTCTTTTCAAAAAAATGTTGCAAATCCAAAGACGCTGTGAGCGCCATGTACACAATGCCATTGAACAATTATCTCCTCTGACATTTCAAGATAACCAACAGGAAAAACAACGACAAGAACTACTGCAATCCTTAAACGCCTTACTGCCTAAAATGCAACAGGTTACAGACGTTGCTTCTCGTCGGGAAATGTTAGAGGAACAAGTTCCTGTTGAAGATAAAATATTTTCTATTTTTGAAGACCACACGGACTGCATCGTAAAAGGTGGTCGTGAAGTGGTGTTCGGCCATAAGATTAATTTTAGCAGTGGTAAAAGCAATTTGATATTTGATTACATTCTAAAACGAGGCAATCCTGCCGATCCCACTTATTTTCCTAAAACCTTAGATAATATCTCCAGCAATTTTGATATTACCCCTCGCGACGTCGCAACGGATGGCAGCTATGCCAGCAAGGCTAATCTGCTTGATGCACAACTGAGGGGCATCGTCAATATTGTTTTTAATAAAGTTAAAGGAGCAATGCAAAACATTGCCTCCAGTAAAAAAATGGAAACAATGCTTAAAAAATGGCGATCGGGAATGGAAGCAATTATATCCAATGTAAAACGCGGTCTAAATGCTTCTATGTGCACCTGGAAAGGTTGGGAAGCGTTTGAGCGCTTTATTTTATGGGTCATCATCACTTTCAACATGCGCGTGATCGCCAAATGGATAATTGAAAAACTTAGTAAATTATGATATATCATTAAAATTTTCAATATATTATACCAACAGAGGGAGAAGTATGTCTAAACTTATTAATAATTATATTTTATCGTACTAATATACTTAAATACTATATTTATTACGCATAACACGCATTGTTAAATAGTATCAAATATGCCATCCAGAATTTTACATAAAAATGGGAACTAAATCGTCCATTTTCGGACAGACACTAATTAGTTCAAAGTAATCTTATCCTAAATTATTTTGTCAAAATGATTATTTTCCAATAGCAAAGGAGATCCCGCCATGAATACCACAAAAAAATTTCTTTGCTGTTTTTTAAGTTTAATGATACTTTTTTTATTAAGCTCTAAAGAACTAAATGCACAAAGTGCCTATAAATCATTTACATTTGAGAAAAATAAACTAAAATTTGAAAAAGTCTCAGAATATGATTTAATCAAATATGACGATTTTGAATTTTCACAACAGGTTGGAGCGCCACAGGTTCCTGTGAAAATCCTTCAGTTTGCTTTGCCACCTGGAAAAGACATTGCTGACGTATTAATCAAAAATATCAAAAGTGAATACTTTGATGGAGAATACTATCTTTTTCCAGCACAGCCACCCCGGATTTTGTCGGATAACAGGGATAAATTTATTCCGCCTGATCCAAACATCTATTCGTCTGCTGAGCTTTTTCCAAAGCAAGTCGTTAAAATCGCCCCGTCGGGATATTTCTCTGGTAGCAACCTTGGTGCCCTGTTTATTTATCCAGTCCAATATCTTCCTGCAAGCCGCAAATTATTATTCATCTCGGAATTAGAAATCGACCTGACTTTTAAAGACAAAGAAAAATTGCCAAGATATTTTAAAGAAACCCCATATTCCAATTTCATTAGAAACCAGGCTTTAAAAAAAATAATAAAAGATTCTCAATATTCAACCTTTTCCTTAAATAAGGCTGCCCCTGCTGTCTCATTATTACCTGATGAGGAACATCTTTACCTGATCATTACTGCTGATCACCTGGTAGCCAGTTTTCAACCATTGGCAGATTGGAAATTAAAGAAAGGTCTATCGGCTAAAATTGTCAAAACCTCTTTTATCTATGCTAATTATGCTGGAAAAGACTATCAGGAAAGGATCAGAAATTTTATTATCGATGCTTACCAGAATTGGGGAACGATCTGGGTACTATTGGGTGGAGATACCAACATCATTCCTCATCGGTTAGCTTTTGCATTTGATTGTGAGTACGAGTATGGCGATTATTCAGACAATTTTATCCCGTGTGACCTCTATTATTCCGATTTAGATGGCGATTGGAATGCTAATGGCAATGATATTTATGGTGAGGTTGATGACGACATTGATATGTATCCCGATGTATTTGTTGGCAGGGCTGCTGTCGAAAATGCCAGCGAAGCGACGGCATTTGTGAATAAAATTTTGACTTATGAAAAGAACGCTCCCCATGGTCATGAGCTGGATATGTTGTTTCTGGCAGATATTCTCTGGTATGATCCCTATACCAATTCCGGTGATGGAAAGAATCTGATTGATAGTCTGTACGTGCCAGATCGTTATGATCCGATCACCAAGCTGTATATGCATTTTGGCAATGAAAACTATACGTCCGTGATGAATGCATTGAACAACGGTCAAAACATAATTAATCATGATGGTCATGCCTGGTATACCGTGATGGTTGTTGGGGAAGGCTCACTCCAGATTCAGGATATGGATGCACTAAATAATGGGCCGAAATATTCCATCTTATTTTCTATTGGCTGCTGGCCTGCTGCGTTTGATCATGATTGTATTGCAGAACATTTCATTACCAATCCCAATGGAGGTGGCGTCGCATTTATCGGCAATTCCCGCTATGGCTGGGGCAGTCCTGGCAATGCAATTTATGGCTATTCCGATCGCTTTGATCATCAGTTTTTCAAATATCTGTTCATTGATAATATCTATCATATTGGAAATGCGCTAAGTGCGGCAAAATATGTTTATGTGCCTTATGCGGCTCAAGAAAATGTTTACCGATGGTGTGAGTATCAGGTGAACCTATTAGGCGATCCCGAGATGCCGATCTGGACTGATAAGCCTCATACATTGACCGTTCATCATCCCGATGAACTACCTCTCGGAAATACTTTTTGCTCAATAACGGTAACCGATGGTAATCAGCCTGTTGAAGGCGCATTGGTTTGCTTGATGCAAAATTCAGATGTTTATGAAACTGGAATGACCGGGCTTGACGGGAGTGTCAGTTTTGAATTCACGGCTTCAACGCCTGTTAATGATATTCAGTTAACAGTGACCGCTCAAAATTTGATCCCTTACGAAGGAACAATTTCCTTATTTACTGATGAACCTTATGTGCAGATTTCTTCTTATGAGACAAATGGCTCAACACAAGGCTTTGTCACATCAGATACTTTAATTTTTATGGATTGTTGGTTCAAAAATTTTGGCAATAAGCCTGCTGTGAGTGTTTCCTCCACTCTTTCGAGCGGCAACAGCAATATTATTTTAGTTGACAGCGCTGAATCGATTGGCAACCTTCAACCTAGTGATTCGGTTTATATTGCTAATGCATTTTCATTTCAGACCAGTTCCAACCTTAAAAATGGTGAAGTTATTCACCTGAAATCAACAGTTACCGATTCAATGGGAAATACCTGGACAGGTTTAATCGGCATCATCGGAACAACGCCAATCATTTCTTATGCTTATTATCAGATAGCAGATACCATGTTCGGAGATGGGGATGGTTTTGCAGAAGCTGGGGAAACGATTTCTCTTAGATTAGGGATTCAAAACACAGGTCTGGCATCGGCACTAAATGTTTCAATGACTTTAAGCAGTGGTAGTTCCTACCTATCATTCACGACTTCTTCCATCGATTTTGGAAATATTCTACCTGATGATACCAGTATGGTATCTTATGAAATGAGCATCGATGCTGGCTGTCCTGTACCATTTTTCCCTCAAATTTCAATATTGGTTGAGGTGGAATCCGGATACCAGTTTGTTGATAGCTTTTTCGTTTCAGTCGGAGAATTTGGTATGGGGGATAACTTGGAACAAGGTTTTACTAACTGGACGCATTCTGGATCACCTGACTTGTGGCATCTCACCTCAGATCGTAAACATTCGGGCAACTTTAGCTGGCATTGTGGGAATAAAGCTACAATCGTGTATGATAATAACATGGAAAATAGTATAGTGTCCCAACCGTTCATTATTGATGATAATTCTGAGCTGTCATTCTGGTGCTGGTACCAATGTCCCAACTATGGAGTGAATGGATTCAATCCTGAAATCAACGATGGCTCCGGCTGGAAAAAGCTGGATTTTATCGGCAGCGGCGGCGCATTGGGAATTTTGCCCACTGGTAATGATTGGCTAGGGTATACTTATGACATATCTCACTATCCTGCGGGTACATCATTGCAGATACGGTTTCGCTTTGTGAGTGATAATGAAATTGTCACCGAAGGGGTCTACATTGATGATATCACAATTCAGAATAAACAGCGGGGTATTGCCTTTTACGCACCGCCACGACTTCCGACTCCAAAATTGACCTGTGCTGAAGTGAACAATAAAATCGAGATATCCTGGGATAGCAATTTTGAAGCAATCGAGAATTATGATCAGGATGGCTATACCTTTCAGGGTTACAATGTTTATCAATTGTATACACCAATTCCTGTGAAATCCAATAGTGTCCGGGTCGCCACATTTGACATAATTGATAGCGTGACAGAGAT
>Ga0209636_10006051_pt1 | contig 12353 bp, 10 predicted proteins | sample DeeMarSWOR152_54_FD_187464 | JGI IMG/M metagenome (GOLD analysis project Ga0209636, IMG submission 187464) | Marine sediment microbial communities from White Oak River estuary, North Carolina - WOR-1-52-54 (SPAdes) (version 2) | ecosystem: Environmental > Aquatic > Marine > Intertidal zone >...
GCGCCCAGAGTACGGGCTCGTTTTCGTCTCCGGTGACGGCTCACGCGTGATCGGCATGCCGCACTACTTCGGGCCAAGCAGCTGGGACTGGCCGGGCGGTGCCTACCTGGACATAGACGAAATACGCTACTTCACGCCGAAGTGAACCCGCGATCGCTGATAGCGAGACAGTCTGCGTGGAACGAGCCCTTTCCCCAACCCAGTCGCCTTTCAATGGGCCTCCAGCGGCCGCGTGCTAAGGAGAGTACTCGATATCCGAATCGCTGCAGAAAAGACACGAGCTGTCGACTACTTGTCCCGAAGCGCTTGAGAAGGTCGTCATGACACTCGAAGAGAATGAATAGGGGAGCCTCTGCTTCCAGCAGGTGAGAGAAGCCTTGCAGGACTTCCAGCTCCGCGCCTTCAACATCAACCTTCACGCCGTGAACAGTACCTATACTCAGCGATGCCAGGACATCATCCAGCCTTCGAACAGCCACCTCTGCAGGCTTTCCCACGAAGCTCTCGCTCGTGCAGAGTTTCAGCGTAGCCCTTCCGTCATCGGTTTCAGACATCTGAAACAGCCTGCCAGAACAATTGGCACTTCCTAGGGCCACCGACTCAACTCTGACGTTGAAAAGTCGATTGCGTCGCACGTTGTCCTCGAGGACGTCTTTGAGCACGGACTGCGGCTCAACGGCCACGACTTTGCCTGCATGTCCCACAAGGTACCCCGCCACAATGCTATACAACCCAATGTTTGCACCGACATCCACGAACGTCATGCCTGGTTTTAGCATGCGGGAAAGCTTCTTGATAACAGCCTCTTCATACATGCCTCGGTGATACAGGAACCGCCCCTGGTATGTATTGGGATTGAACCCCAGTTCCAGCGGAAATCCTGACAGCTTCCTAACCACAATATCCTCAGAGGGCACTGGAGGATCGAGAACGCCCATCAACGTCTCAAGGCCGAAATGCACTGGCCAGCAGCGGAATAAAGTCTGCCTAATTGCCGGAACTAGGGTTGATCTTATCATCCTCCCGACCCCTTGAAGAGGCACGCCGAGAACGCAGTCGGCCCGGCCCGGCGCCACGCGATCCTTCGAGCAAGATTGGAACTGGGGATCGGGCGCCTCGGCGCGGACTTGTTCACCTTCGTGGACGTGCTTTCACCGCCGCCGCCAACTAGCGGGTGACCGCTCGACGTGAGCGCCGTGGCCCCCTCAAACCGAACGACTCGGCTCAGGTCTTGCTCACAATGGCCGAGGGTTTTAGCCGCCCGAGCAGCCTCAGCTTTGCAAAATCGGCCGATCGACACTCCTGCCTCGCGACAGACCGGAAAGGCTAGGCGCTATAGGCATAGGTGGTCCGGAAGCCTGGTTCCCCAAGCAGGTCGTACACGGGTTTGACGTTCTCCACCCTGGCGTCGTCGGTGTCATCCAATATCGAGACGGCGAACCTGTTGCCGTTGGGGAAGCTCATCATCCTGCCATGGAAAGAGACTAATCGCCGGCAACCAGGCTGCGATAGTGTTCGATCATGTCCCTGCCGATGACCCTCCAGCCATAGAACTCTTCAACAGTGGCCCGGCCGTCCTGCCCCAGCCTTCGCCTGAGACGCGAGTCACGAAGGACGTCTAGTACTGCGGCAGCAAAATCGGGTACTGAATCTCGTACGAGTAAGTTCTCGCCATCCACAGCCCGCAGGCCTTCGCACCCGATCGACGTGGTGACAACCGCCTTCCCCATGGACCAGGCGTCCAGTACCTTCAGCCTCGTTCCACCGCCGATCCTCAGCGGCACCACATAGCAGGCAGCCTCCGCCACGTAAGGCCGCACATCGTCGACGTAGCCGGTCAACTCCACCCCATAGCGGCTACTATAGAAGTCCTGCTCGGAAGCACCTGCGCGGCCAACCCAGCGCACCGAAACATGCGGTTCGTGCCGTCGAATCAGCGGCAGTATGTCCTCGCAGAAGAAGTCGAGTCCGTCCTGGTTCGGCAACCAGTTCAGGCCACCGGCACATATGATTCCGTGCTCTCGAGTCTCACCAGGGCGATACTTTTCCGTATCCACGCCATTAGGCACCACGACGAAGGAACCGGATGTCAGTTCCCGCAGAGCGACACAGTCCTGCTCAGAGACCGCGACATTGAGTGCGACGCCCGGGCACCAGCGTTGCTCGACCTTCTCCAAGAGCTTTGACTGAAGCAGCAGATACGCTCTGCGCCACAGCGCATGTTCCATCCTCCCGCGCCGCCGCAACAACATAGACTCCGCGTTATGGTGCACACAGACGACACGGTGCCCTTGCAGAAGTGGCAGGTAGCCTGCCAGATCCATGCTGTCCACGTGGACGAGATCGAAGTGATCCGTGCGTAGCAGTTCTTCGAGGCGCACCTTGAAGTTTCTTGATTCGTATGCGTAGAGCGTGTAGGCCTGTCGTCTTGCAACGCTCCGCAGGTGATCGTACACGAACCGCAGCCGACTGTGCTCCTGCGGAATGGGAAAGGCCTCGAGATCAGCAACCTCGCGGAGGGCCGCCAAGTTCCTGTTCACATACTCGCGCGTGGGCTGATCCTCCGCCCGATAGAAGCAGAGGCCCTTGATCTGGAACTCCTCGGAGAGCAGACGGAGGATGTTAAACGTTCGAATGGTTACCCCGCCGTCGGGTGGATACGGGAGAGTCTGACTGAGGAAGAGTAGTCGCGGCCTACGGCTCCGCGGGTCTTGGCCCGGATCGCTGGCGTCTCGCGACGATTCCGTATGGCGAAGGCTCCGGTAACCCATCGTGCTCACTATGCCTGCCAGGGAACGAGGAAAGAGTGCCCCACACGGGAGATCACCCATCGGAACTTGCCAGACGGCTCGCGTGGGATGTCGTCCACCACTCTAATCTCGATTCGGGCCTCCGGGCCGATCCGCTCGCGTAGGCATCCCAGGAGCTGTTGTTTCTCACCGTCCATCAGCTGGCCGCGCGGAACGAGCTTGATCACAAGGCAGTCCAAGCTCTCCTGGACGATCTGCGATTTCACTATGCTCTTGAGCGGCTTGAAAGGGTGAGTCAGGACCGATGGCGATATCATTCTGCCGTCGGGAGTGACGATGATGTCCTCCGCCTTCGTGGTCACGTCGTCGATCCGCCTCGACGTCCTGCCACAGGAGCACGGCTCCACGCGCACGCGCGAGACATCGCCTGTCAGGTAGCGGATCATGGGCATGGCCTCGTTGTGCAGGCTCGTGCCCACCATGAACCCCGTTTGGCCGTGCGGAACGGAATGTCCGGTCTCGTCGACGAGCTCGACAATTCCGTATTCCTCAGCAATATGCTTACCCGCATGGGCCTCGCATTCACCCGCGAATATCGTTCGCTCAGCCAGGCCGTAGAAGTCGAACAACCGACACTCGAAGGCGCTTTCGATGACTTCACGCTGTATCGTGTGTAGTGTCTCGGACGACGTGAACACCGCGTTCATTGGCAATGTTATCCCGCGATCCACGAGATACTTGCCGAGAATGAACAGCGTCGACGGATATCCCTCCAAGAACTTCAGTTTACGTCGCTCGATCTCGCGCGCGTAAGAGCGCAGGTTGCTCTGGCTCATATGAAAGCTGGAGAACCAGATTTGCCGCTGAACCCTGTTGTATCGCCAGAACGGCGGGCGCGTTTGGCGAAGTGGGACAACAACCCGGCCAAGAACCAGCCCGATCCAATCTCCTTCCCTCATCCCGGCCCAAGTCTTCTGCCGCCAGTCCGCGGCGTTGTTGATCGCGCACATCCTGCGGTCGTACCACACAGCAAGCGGCGAACCAGTCGTTCCGCTTGTGTGACCCTCGATCCATCCCGGCGCCGGGGCCCGGCGCGTCATGAGATCTGCCTCGTACTCGCGGACGCTGTCTTTCGTCAGCAGGGGCACCTTGGAGAGGTCGGCGAGGCTCTTTATGTCTGACGGGTGCATCCCCTCCCGGTCGAACACTTGCCGATAGTAGCGGCTACGGTCGTAGGCAACCTGGACGACGCGCCGCAGGCGCTCCTCCTGGTACTCCAACAGACGTTCGCACGGCCAGCTCTCTTGCTCGAGCAGGGCGGCAACTGCGGCACGGTAGGTTTGCCCGTAGCGGTGCCACTGAATCTGCCGGGCATAGACGTTCAGCAACAGATTCTGCAGCCAGATCGGACACCGGCGGTAGATCTGTTCCAAGTCAATCATCACTTACTCCCCGCGCGGCAACAAGCAAGCCCGGTGGTCTCCACGCGTCACAGGCAGTACCGGCCACGACAGCTGCAGTTAACCGGTCTCATTCGGCCCACCGTGGCGCGCTCGCCCGCGAAGGATTGTAGCCAGGGTCCAGCAAGATCGTGGCCGGTGCCCAACGAGCTACGTCCTGAAGGAAGGCAAGTCGGGATATCTCGGTGGTATCTGCCCAAACCGGCCCTGCAGCCGATCAGTCAAGCCGGTCAACCGGAGCCCGAGCTTCCAAAGCCGGTCCCCCCGGGACATGCAGAACCGGGGGACCACCCCATCGCTTCGATGCCAGAGATCTATACCGCTACTGCCCAGCGCGAGGCAGCTACTCATCCCCGCCTCTCGCGCCAACCGAGCCGTGCGCCGGTCGAACAAGCCGTACGGGATAGCCATGACCGGCAGCGCAACAGCGAACCGTTCGCGCAACAATTTGTAACACGCCCGTGCTTCTTCGATGACCTGCTCGTCTGAGAGAAGCGGCAGGACCGGGTGTGAGACAGTGTGAACCCCAATATCTACCGTTGGGCAGGAGATAAGGCGCTCGATTTCCTCAAAGCTCATTGATCGATGTGGCGTCGTGAATCCACACTCGCGCTCCAACTCGGCGAGCGCCGGTTCCAGTTCCTGTGGCCACCGCCCTTTGTAATGATGCAGGATCCACTGACGAAGGGGCCTCAGCGGCCCGAACTCGCTGGGCTGCCCGCGACGGAAGCTTTCGGGCACGCCGCATCTCGACTCGAATTGCCGCCACAATGCCCTCGGAACCCGTGGAAACGTGTCCTCGATCCGATCCCACCAGTACTTGCCGGCGGAAAGAGCGGCGTCGGTAACTACAAACACTGTCAAGGGCACTCCCTCTTTGCGTATCAGCTCGCCCCCCACAGCGAGAAGAGTGGCGTAGGCATCGTCGCAAGTGATGGCTATCAAGCCGGTGGTCGACTTACCCTCCTGATAGCGTTCCAGTATCACTCGAAGCGGGACGATCTCGGCGAGGCGTCGAGCAAGATTGAGGGCAGATGCGAAGAAGTGTGCCGAAACGTGGACCTCCACCTCAGCGGGCAACTCCGGCGTCGTCAGACTGTGGAAACACAGTATCGCGCCACCGGTTGAGAGCCAATGAACAGCCATAGGCGAAACTAAGATCCCTCCATTGCGCTGATGCGGTCCCTGCCCGTGAGTGAAACCTTCATCGTGTGCATCATCCGATCGGCGACGGCACTCCACGAAAAGCAGGTCTCCACCCGCTCCCGGCCCGCTCGGCCCATTGCGCGAGCCAGATCTCGGTTCGCCAGGAGCCGCAACAGCCGATCGGCCAGCATGTCGACGTCGTCGCATCTCACTACGAATCCAGTTTCCCCGTCCGCAATGATCTCGGGAACCGCGTAGACGTCACTGCCGATACAGGGAACACCGAAGTACATCGCCTCCAGGAAGACAATGCCAAACGAGTCGAATCTGGTCGGAAGGCAGAAGACATCCGCAGCTGTGTAGGCGCCCATCAATCGCTGCCAGTCTTCGGGCACGTCCTTGTCCAGAAAGCCGAGGCATTCCACGCCAGGTGAGCTCACTGCGAGTTGCGCTGGCCCGACGACCAACAACCGCGCTTCCGGAATGCGCCGGCGCACACGGGCGAAAGCCTCAAGCAGCAGGTCACCGCCCTTGCGCTCGAAACGCTTGCCAACGAACAACACAGTGGGATGACTGGAGGGTTGCCCCGGAGGGCGGGAGTAGTCTACGCTGGCGAGATCGAAGTTGGGGCCTGCGTAGACCGTGTGAACCTTGCAACTTGGCAGGCCAAAGTCCTCGATGAAGGATCGCCTCAAGCGTTCGCTGATCGTGAAGATCGCAGCGGCACTGCGATAGACGCTCTCCTCGCGCCGAGCGATCGCGTCGAGTTCAGCTTTCGTCAGCCATGTCGCGTGGGTATACCCGGATGCTTTCAACCGGGTGGCCATATGGATGTTGGAATCGCAGTAGAGAAAATAGGGTAGAGAGCCTCTGCCCTGCGGCTCAAATGTCGCGCCAACCTGAAGGATGAGATCGACCTCGTGTCGATGCTCGGTTATGTGCCGTCTCGCCACACGCGACCGTTGGCGAAAAGGGAGAGAACCCAGACGATACTTGACGCTCCACCGTCCCCTGCGTGGCGCGAAGGCAAGAGCCGCCGTGAGCCAGCGCGCAGGACCATGGAGGTCGGTGTCACGGGCATGTACGATGTTCCCCGCTGAGCGAAGCGCGTCAAGTATGCTCCTAGTGGTGCCTGACCAGGCATCCCTGGTCTCCGGGTTTCCTTCACACAGCAACAACAACTTCATACGGTGTCCATCTCGAGCACGAGGGCCCCACCAGGTGCCTGGTGGACAGCCCAAACCGCTATCTGCTCTCTTTCTGAACAGACTCTAGTCCACTCACCGCCGGACTCCTAGCTAAGCCGCCATCTGGATCGGGCGATGACCGGTGTGCCGTATGCCAGGCGTACACGTTCGCCAGCAGCCAGAGAACCTCTCCGTGATCAGCGGCGCCGCCGAGATGTTGATCGATCAGCCTTGTCAGAGTGCTACGATCGAAATGGACCGCGGCGGGGTGGTGCGGTTCTCGGAGCTCAGAGAGCAGCTCCGCGAACGCAGGTCCTCTGAACCAGGTCGACAGCGGTACACCGAATCCAGACTTAGCCCCGTGGACGATCTGCGGACTTAGCCAACGCGACGCCAGCCGCTTCACCATACGCTTGCACGCCGGGCCCCTGAGTTTGAGCGATGACTTGAGTCCCACGGCCCACTCGACGAGCGGCACATCCAAAAACGGAACACGTGCTTCCAGACCGCAGGCCATCCCCATGCGGTCCATGCGGTCCAATGCACAGACCACATAGGTCAACAGTTCGTAACGAGAAATGGAAGCCACAGGGTCGAACGGAACGAATGTCTCCTCGACCAAGTGTTTCCGCTCGGCCAGTGCTCCGCTGATCGATGCGCCGGTCAGCTTCTCCACGAGATCGGGGTTGACATACCTTGAGTTGAAGAGCAGCGAGTCTTTCAGCGAGAAACGAAGCAGTTCACCCAATCGCTGGCCTCGATGGCCAGGGAGCAATCCTGCAAAGAGCGCCATTCGATCGCGCACCCTGCGCGGCGCGGAATCGAGTAGGCCGTTCAGCCTCGCGATCTGGTATCGGGGATATCCGCCGAAGAGCTCATCCGCGCCCTCACCCGTCAGCACGACCTTGACGCTCCGACGGGCAAACTCGCTGAGCAAGTAAAGGGGGATCGAATTCGGGTGGCTCAGCGGCTCATCGTTGTACCAGATCAGAGTGGAGAGCAGCGAAGCGAAGTCATCCGCTGGAATCGTGAGCACATGGTGGTCGGTACCTACCCGCCGCGCCGTATCCGTCGCCAATGCGGTCTCGTCCCACGCAGGATCCTCAAAGCCGACGGAAAAAGTTCGCAAGCGCGCGTTAGAAGCACTTGCCGCGTACCACGTAACAAGACCAGAATCGATGCCGCCGCTGCAAAACGTTCCCAAAGGAACGTCGCTCATGAGTTGCATCGCGACGGCCCGGCTCACGTGTTCGTCGAGCGCCTCAGCCGCGTTCTCTAATGACTGGTCGACGGACGAATCAGGCGCTGGAAGTTGCCAGTAGCGGCGAAGGTCTAGCTGCCCAGCTTGCCAGATTGCCAGATGACCCGGGGGAAGACGCCGCACACCCTCGAAGAAGGTATTACTCCACGTGACGTAACGGAAAACCAAGTACTCCTGCAAGCTCTGGAGACTCGCCGAGGCTGGCTGACCCGTTCCAGCCAGCACTGCCTTGATCTCAGAGCCGAAGAACAGGCCGTCGCAAGTCACCGAGTAGAAGAGCGGTTTGATCCCGAGCTGATCGCGTGCGAGTAGCACCAGTCGCCGCTTCAGATCATAGAGAGCGAACGCGAACATGCCGTTCAGCCGGGTCACGAAGTCCGACCCATACTCCTCATAGGCATGTACGAGGACTTCCGTGTCAGTCAGGGTCCGGAAACGGTGGCCTCGTGCAACAAGCTCCGCTCGCAAATCGCGGTAGTTGTAGATCTCACCGTTGAAGGTGACCCAGATCGTGCCGTCCTCGTTCGCGAGCGGTTGGTGCCCGCCCTCAACATCGATGATGCTCAGCCGGTGGTGGCCGAGGGCCACGTGCCCTTGGCACAGCACACCGTGACCATCCGGGCCGCGATGAGAAATCGTGCGTAGCATCCGGTCGACGACACCCGCCTCCGCGGGCCTCGCCGAATGGGAATAGGCGAAACCACAGATTCCGCACATGTAAGCGCGAGTTCTGGCTCGTTCTTGTCTCGGCCACCGAGGTCCCGATGAAACTGGGTCTCGGCTTCGCTGCCTCCAGACATCTCATCGGTCAACTACAAGTCCCGTGCCCCGTTCAGGCAGTTAGAGGTAGTCTCCCGGAACCGAGGCTAGGAAGGCTCCATACGTCTACCAGCAGCTCAAGAACAACGGCATGAAACGGGGGCGTTGCACTGACGCAACACCTAATGCTTCCTCCGACCGCTCGCCGCGGCAGACCGCCGGCTGGATGGTCCCAGTTCGATCATCCCTCAGGCTGGTCTGCATCTGGTCCCTGGTCTAGAATGTGCGCCGAACGGTTCACGGGGATGGCGCCCCGCCTGACCTCGAAGTTGCTCCAGCGGCCGAGGCCTGGGTGGGAGTCAAGCAGTCGAATTGTCAGACGGCCACCACGGGGCTATTGGGCTAAGACGCGTCGTGAGAAGACGAACCAGATTACCGGGTATGGTAGGGGCACCCGCCGGATCTACCCCTCAGCGGTCGCTGAGGAACCGTGTCGGTCCGATCAACAAATGGCCCTTGCCTTCCGACCCCCTTCGCATCGCGCTACTGCTGTTTACGATTCTGTCAGTCAGCCAGGTACACCAGCATTTTGGCATCCTTACCTTGATACATCCAGCCAAGCTGCTGTTCCTGTTCGCTGTCGGCTGGGCGGTGCTCAACTCACGGGCTATCGAGCTGCGGCAGGTGCTCAGCACGTGGCCAGCCAGAATCGTGATCGGTATAGCCATCGTAGCGTGTTTATCGGTGCCGTTCGGGATTTCCATGGGCAGGGCTGGTTTGTTCGTTCTCGAAAACTACTCAAAGACGGTCATCTACTTCCTGCTGCTGCTCGCCGTCATACGCACGACTCGTGATCTGCACGCCTTCGTTTGGGCGTACGTGATCAGCGCTGGTACTCTGGCTTGGATGGCGTTCTTCGTTTTCACGCCGACGAGCAGTGGGGATATAGCACGGCTCGGCGACCTATATTCATACGATTCCAATGATCTCGGCTGTGTGCTCATAGTTGCCCTTCCCCTTTCTGTGCTGACGTACGTTTCGTCCGGCGCCAAGGGCAAGGTCGCGAGCGCCATCATTCTCTTGGCAAGCGCAGGCACGATTGCCAGGACCGGCTCGCGCGGCGCGTTTCTTGGGTTTCTGGGGGTCGGACTGGCACTGCTGCTGCTGATGGGTCAGATATCGCTGGTCAAGCGTCTCAGCGTGGTGACCCTAGCGCTTGTAGCGCTCACGCTAGCAGCGCCGGCGGGCTACTGGCGGCAGATGCAGACGCTAACAACGCCTCGGGAGGACTATAACTGGCGAACACTGGATGGTCGCAGGCAGACGGCCGTCCGCGGCATCAACTACATGTTGCGATACCCTGTGTTCGGAATCGGGATCAACAACTTCCCGATGGCCGAGGGCACAATATCGCCGAAAGCGATTGAGCATATTCGGGGCACAGGGCTGAGGTGGACGGCAGCGCACAACTCGTATGTCCAGGCCGGGGCCGAACTGGGCGTCCCGGGCCTACTACTCTGGTCAGCGCTTGTATGGGGTGGTCCCATCGCGATGTTCAGAATGCGGCGCCGGCTACCCAGGCCCTGGGCAAGAGGCACGCTAGAGGAACGGTTCCTATACAATGCTCCCGCCTATGTTGCTGTGGCGCTCATCGGCTTTGCGATCACCTCATTCTTCGTCTCGTTCGCTTACTTGGAGCCGATATACCTACTGGCAGCGTATATGGCAGGACTCTACTCCTCGGTTCGAGGGAAACGCGGCACAGGACTAGCAGCAGCCGTTGCTCCACCGGCGTCCAGGCGGTCAAAAGCACTCGCAGGCCGTTCGCTCTCCGCCCTGAACACACCATAGCCGGCATCCGAGGTCGCGAAGGCCCAATCAGCTCACGTAGGAGTAGGAGGAGGGGTCGATGGCTGCGGTCCTCGTGACAGACGGTGAAGCGCGCGCCGCGCTGGCTGTGGTGCGCTCGTTGGGGCGAGGCGGCTACGACGTATTCGTGTGCTCACCCCGACGGAGATCGCTCGCCGGAGCTTCGCTGCACTGCCAGTGCGAGTGCTCAGTCCCAAGCCCGCTTGACGCACCGGAAGAGTACGTGGACGCGGTCACACGACTAGTGAGCGACTGGGGTATCGACATACTCGTACCGATCAGCGAGGCCTCCCTAATGGCGATGTTGCCGCACCGTGCCCGGTTCCGGCAGCTGTGTATCCCGTTCGCTCTGGACAGCCGGTTCTCGCGCATCTCCGATAAGGCGCATGTGATGGAAGTGGCTCAGTCAATCGGTATTGCTGTCCCGGAGCAGCACACGCTGGCGACTCCGGATGATCGCCGCCGACTCGAGGCCGCAGATATCCGTTTTCCGGTAGTTGTCAAGCCGGCACGCTCGGTTACTCGGATCGGTGATCAGCAGGTGAAGCTTGGCGCGATCCACGCGAGTGACTGGCAGTTGCTCCAGGAGATCTTCGACGCTACACCGATCGGGGCCTACCCGCTGCTGGTCCAGCAGCGAATCGTCGGTCCCGGACTCGGCCTCTCCCTTCTCCTTTGGGATCGCGAAGTTGTGGCAGCTTTTTCCCACCGTCGATTGCGTGAGAAGCCTCTTTCCGGCGGCGTTAGCGTCTACCGCGAGAGCATCAGGCTCGATGCGCGCCTGCTAGAGCTTACCAAGGCGCTGCTCGCGCAGTTCGACTGGGAGGGGGTTGCCATGGTCGAGTACAAGATCGAGAGCCCCAGGAACACGCCTTACCTGATGGAAATCAACGGGCGGTTCTGGGGCTCGCTGCAACTTGCCGTGGACGCCGGTGTGGACTTTCCCAGGCTGCTAGTGGCTGTCGCTCTCGACCAGCGGCCCGAGCCGGTGCTGACCTATTGCGAAGGCGTCAGGACGCGTTGGTGGTGGGGTGACGTCGATCATCTGCTCGCACGTCTACGCTATTCTGGGAAGGCGCTGGCGCTTCCAGCGAATGCGCCCGGCCGATCAGCGACCCTGCTGGATTTCCTGCGCTGGCGGCGCGACAGCCGCACCGAGGTCCTGCGCCTGAGCGATCCTCTCCCTTTCGTGCGTGAGACACTGGACTGGTTAAGAGGCCGTTAGGCGCTGCGATGGTTCGCGCCCCAACACTACGCTGCCGGCACTGCTCTTGCGCCCGTCCCCTGTGGCCAGCAGGTGTCTGCAGGCGCGGCAGAGGCCGTGCCGGGCAGTCGACCTCAGGCCAGGCTGGGCGGATCGGGTTTGAGGTGTCGCGACGGCACCGGGGAAGGTCGGACGAGAACCCGTTGTGGCGGTCATGCAACGTGTAACCGAAAAGGCCGGCGTCACTCGCCGACAAGGGAACGGGGCTGGCGGCCAGCTCAGGATCGTCCACGTAGTGGCCCCTGCGGAGTTCGGCGGGTTGGAGCGCATAGTCCATGCCCTAGCGGGCGGACATGTTGGCGCGGGACACGACGTGAGCGTGCTTGTCGTGCTCGATCCGGGACAGCGCGATCATCCGTTCTTAGAGCCGCTGCGATCGGCGAGCGTCACTGTCGTCCCGGTGCTCACGCCGAGCCGAGCTTATCTGAGGGAGCGGGCGACGGTGAGGGATTTCTGCCGGCGGGTGGAGCCCGACGTAGTCCACACTCACGGTTACCGCCCGGACGTGGTCGATGCGGGCATCGCTCGAACTCTCGGTATCGCGACGGTGACGACCGTCCACGGGTACACCGGTGGGGACTGGAAGAACCGTCTGTATGAGCGCCTTCAGCGCTCGGCGTTTCGACGCTTCGATGCGGTGGTGGCGGTTTCTCGTCT
>Ga0209636_10006052_pt1 | contig 12352 bp, 8 predicted proteins | sample DeeMarSWOR152_54_FD_187464 | JGI IMG/M metagenome (GOLD analysis project Ga0209636, IMG submission 187464) | Marine sediment microbial communities from White Oak River estuary, North Carolina - WOR-1-52-54 (SPAdes) (version 2) | ecosystem: Environmental > Aquatic > Marine > Intertidal zone >...
ATCTCCTGTTTTTCGTAGGAATTATATCCACCTAAAACGATTAAAGCCCATTTCAAAGGGTCACCTTCTGACTCTTCATATGAAGGTTCCCCATATGCAGTTGCAACTGTCTCACTATTTAGCAAGAGACTGCCAAGCAACAGCAGAACAAAAACGGAAAGCAGATGGTCCCTCCGCAATTCTTAAACCCCTGATATTGATCTATATTAGTGATCCAGTATATTGATTTACTCTCTTTACTGTATCGTAAGACTTAATATAAATCTTTCCGTCGATTTGTTCAACATAAATACACCAATACCTATAATTAAAATACTTCAAAGGCACCCGAAAATAGGGGTCGGCGTTGTGTGTTCTGTGCTATCTTGGTACTGAACCGTGTTGAGAAGTATATATAGCACCCTTGCCCTTTCCAAGGGGCTAATCATATTTGGAGCCTAATAACAGCAGAATGTTGAAAACAGTATTTTTTCAGAAAACTCACAGCCGTAGAAAAAGAGGAAGCATAAAGATATAAACATGCATGCTCTTAGGGGCATTCCTACAAACAAACGAACAGACCTAAGTATTCTCGTTCCACATTGAGAAGAACCGTAAAGTTGCTTTCTCCCACGTAAATTGCGACAAGACGCGATTGTAAGCATTTTCACCAAGCCTCTTTGCCAAATCCTCATTCGTCAACAACAGCATCATTGCATCTTTTAGTGCTACCACATCGCCCTCCGGAATTAGAAGACCAGTTTCTCCATGAAGCACAGCCTCAGGGATACCTCCGCTCCATGTGCCTATCGAGGGTTTCTTAAAGAGACCAGCCTCAAGAAAAACCATGCCAAATCCTTCTATGTCGCCGCGTCCGCGCCAACGAAAACTTTTTGACGGCATCACAAAAACATCGCATTCATGATACTTCTGCCAAAGTTCATCTCCAGTCAAAGTACCCGTAAACTCTACTTTGTCTTGGATCCCAAGTTTTTGGGCTAGATCGAATAATGCATTTCTTTGAGGACCGTCTCCCACGATGATGAGTTTGGTCTTGGGAACTTTCTTCTGTACCCACTTAAAGGCTTGTAACACTTCATGCGCACTTTTTCTCCAGACAAGTCGTCCAACGAAAAGCACCATTTTTTCTTTGTCACCCACTATCGTTCTCCGTTTTCTTTTAAATCGAGTTAGAACCTCAGGATCTACGCCAGGATACAGAATTGTAATTTTGTGCTGAACCGTTTTCGGCATTAGTCGCGAAGTGGCTACAGAATTCGCACCTATCGTATCAGCAATAAACATTGAAAATCGCATCAGTAGAATATCTAGCAAGTTATGCCTTGAACTTAGGATATCTTTCCCGTAAAAGGATACTCCGGTTTTTAACCCCTTAACCTTTCCGTACACAAGAAAAAGAAGACCTGCAGGGGTATTTCCCCCACTCATAATGTGTATCGCGTCAATGCGAGAATTCTTGATGAGCTTAATTGTCTTGAAGAAAACTTGAAATAACGTTTTCACTTTTGACGGAAACCTGTAAACGCTTGCACCAAAAAAATTTTCGACACACACCTTATCTGTCCCAGAAATCTCGCCAAAATAAGTTTTCAGCACCCTGGGATTAAGCAAGTGTACAACCACAACATTGTTTTTCATTTTGACCAAGTGTTTTACGTAGTTACTTGCACGAGTTTGAATACCCCCTACAGTAGGGGAGAAGTCAAAGGTGATCATGAGTAATTTCATTTAACATTCACCGTGAAATCTGTCCCTTGTAATCTAGTCCTAAGGAAAATACGCGCGCGTGAATATAATTATTTAGAAGGCTAAATACTAATAGTAGTCAAACTGTGTAGTCTAACAGTTATCTGACAATTATAGTTGATGACGGGATTCTACGATGACCCTAGGTTTTTTGCAAGAGGAAGAACTGGATAATGCTCTCAAACTGCTAGGAGAAACTTCGCAACAGATGTACTACATGCAAGCGAGAGATTTTCTTCAGAAAAAATATCATAAAAATGTAAAGCTGGTAAATTCCGGTTCAGAAGCTCTTTATAGAGTGTTCATGCATGTTAAGCCAAAAATCAAAAACAAAAGGGTTCTTGTGCCTGCGTATACGTGCTATGCTCCAGTGAAGGCTGCGATCACCAGCGGATTAAAAGTCGTGTTAGTTGATGTAACTGACAACTTCGGAATCGACATCAATTTATGTGAAAAAACAGAAAACGTGGGCGCCATCGTAGTTGTGCATCCATACGGCATCCCGCTGGACATGAAACATTTTCAAGAACTTGCTGAGGCCAAATCAGCTATTCTGATTGAAGATTTCGCACAGTCTTATGGCGCAGAAATCGAGAACAATGACGTGGGAACATTCGGAGATTATTCTATTCTGAGTTTTAGACTTGGCAAACATATATCTGGAATTGTCGGGGGCGCGGTATTCAGTGAAGAAGAAGTACGTGTTTCTGAAGAAAAATTAAGCGCAGTCTATCTAGAGCCGCAAATCAGGATGGTAAAGCGAATGCTTACAAAGAAAAATCATGAACCCAAAATCACCCGCGAAGAAAGGAAATCAAACATTCTCCAAGCCCCGAGGTCCCTTTATCTGAAGGGAAGAAAAATTGCAAAAGCTAGTAAGATCATCATCAAGGCATATGCACACAGACCAAACTGGGAACAAGGAACAATGAGCAATTCACAGGCGCACTTGACGTATACCCAACTCATGAAGGGAAAGAAGATAGTTAGTGAAAGAAACAGAATAGCCCAAAAAATATTTGGATTCTGTGAAAAAAGCGACATTTCAAAGCCGGAGATTAAACCACATTCTTCTCCATCGTTCATTTCGGTGCCCCTGTTATGCAAAAATAGGGATAGGCTTGAACAGATATTAAGAAAGAAAAGAGTTTACTACGAGAAGAAGTATGATTACTCTAATGTTCGACTTTTTCCATTCCTCAAGAGAATTGGAGGCGAGAATTCCATTCGTATCTCAAGAGAGATCATAACATTCTCTACGGATCCGTTTCACGCTCTAACTGGCAACTATGATCAGTTGGAAGAGATGTTAGCCGACGTATAGTTTAAGAGACTTTACTAGGCTCTTTACTTAGAGACAGTTGTAGGGAATCAAGCGTTCAACAACTTCGAATCCGAGGTTCCTAAGGTAAGATTGCATTTCTTTGTTTCCCAAGTATATGAAAGTAAACTTCTTTTTTCTCTTATACATAAATGGATCAAATGCCGCATTTAACAAGGCTTTGCTAAGCTCGTCAAAGTTTTTGGAAGGGGGAACAAACAAGTGGAGATTATACTCTGCAAGAACAAGGCGGACCATACGAGATATTGCGTATCCTCGGACTTCTCCCTTGTATTCTGCAACAAAAATGTTCCGCTTCATTGCAATTTTCGTGAGCAAATTCTTGCTAAAAGCTTCGAAATAAACGTACCCAAATATGCGATCTAGAAAATCCTCTCGGTCTATTTCCAAGCAATTACACCATTCTTCTTCAACACAACGTCTAAAAACCTGAAACAGAGTTTTTTCTTCGCCAGAACGAATTTTTCTCACCGTGATCTGGTCGAAATCATATTCGTCCGGCCCTTCACTTCTCGCGCACTCGAATACTCTCGTAGACAAATACCCTGGCCAGTTTCTTTCAACGCTCTTTAATGAAGCCAACCGGTCAGGAACCAATGTTATAGATCCAACAACTTTCCGAACATTTCTGTTTCTTAGAAACTCGAAAGCCTCTTGATAAAGTAAGGATGCTATCCTTTTTCCTCTGAATGATGGTGAAACAAAGATATCCCACATTCCCCACAGACTATCATTGATCTTCCGTAGTGTAATTACACCTACAGCTTTTCTCGCCTCTGTGGAATAGGCAACCAGCAATACTTCCTCTTGATTGAGAAAAAATGTCTTGAGAATGAATTTTCCAATTTCCTTTGCTTTGAAAAGATTCTTCAACCTGTTAAAAAAGTCGGGTTTCAAGTAGGAGTTGTGAGGATAGCCAGATGCAATAAGATCCACATAATCCTTCTCAGCATATTTCCTTATAGTTATACCGTTCTTTCTTTCCATGATTAAATCCAAGTTCAATAATCCGTTCTTACTAAAAAGCATTGTTTCTTAACAGTCAAGTGCCGAATTTCACATTCTGAAATCACAGTGACAGCAAATTGCAAATTTCTGTTAAGACAATTTAATGAAGAGCGTTGCGCTAAGCCACATAAATGCGCACGGAAGTCCGATAGGTGAACTGAATGATTGGTCGAAAATTGGTTAATCGATTTGTGAAGCCAGATGCAGGTAAGTTTCTACGTGTCGTTGCCCTTGTAGGGATATTTCTTGTAGCGCTTGATGCATGCATTGCTCTAAACAGATGGTGGGTAGGAGAGGGTGTGAGTGGCTTTCAAAATTACCAGAAAAATTTGTTTGTCATGGTTGGTGGATTTACTCTTTTCACAATCTTGGCTTCAAGATCTAAGAGTGAATTAGTCGGCTACTTCTTCTTTTTTGTGGCGGTCTATTATATCTGCAACTATGAGATCGGTGGGCTTTCAAAGTATTCTTTGACGCCGTTTGATCCAATTTTTGGCTTAGAGCAAACCTTTCCTAAGGGTGAACCTCTGTTTGCGCATTATCGAAAGGTTATGGCCTACAGTACTTCTATTCTTTCAACGTTAACCCTCGCTTTGGCTAAGCTGAAAAGTAGAGTCCATGGTAAGTAGACTTGATGCGGAGCAAAAACCAAGAACGTTTAATACAAAAGGAAACGAAAATAGTCTATGTTCAGAAAAAGACGGGATTTTGACAGAGAAACATATCGAGGAGGCAATGCGAAAGATAGCTTGGTGGATGCTCGATGAAAATAGGCGTTGAAGAAGAATTTTTTCTCATAAATCCATCAACTTTGTTCCTTTATCCAGCTGCTCCCCGAATAGGCCTTTCTTTAGTCGTTCAAGAAAGAAAATTCGTAGACAATTTTTCCATGGAATTCCCTCATTCGCCGTCGGCATTACGATATCCATTCAGTATAGCAGAACTCAAAACAAGCCCCAAAAAGGATATTGATTCACTGAAAAGTGAATTGGTACACAACCGAGAGATGCTTCGAGATGTTTGCAGGGATAACGGATTGAAAGTTTTGGCTTCAGGCTCCCATCCTTTTTGTGACCCTTCTATTCATGGAAAAGCGAATTGTTGCGCATTTCACATCCACGTGAGCGAAGTGAACCTGAAAAAGGTTTACAGGACCCTACAACTTTTCACTGGTCCACTAATCACGCTATCGGCTAATTCGCCATTCTTAGGCGGTAAAACGGCTTATTTTTGCTCTAGACTAACATATTCACCTTTTGTAGGCACCCGCGATTTTTCCATAAAAAAGCATCTCAGAACAATTGAAACAAGAATATTCGACACCCAAATAACTTCAAAACGAGCGATATCACTGACTGCTTTAATCACTGTATTGGCAACGGCATCTACCACCCTTAAGTTTGATGAAACTGAGACAGAACAAATAATAAAGGAGCGAGAGCACGCAATCAGATACGGCTTCCCAATGTCTGAAGCAAAGAAAAAGCTCGAAAAAACTTTCGAGTACAGTGAGAGTTTGGGGTTAGATGAACCTTTGAAACTCCTTTTCAATCAAGATTCTGGATCCCATTGGCAATTGAAAACGGTCGAGAAATTTGGCTTCTGCTCCCTGCTTTACAGTCTCTTCGAAAGCTTTGAAAAGGATAAACTTTGTACTGTAAAAGGAGAAGAGAGAAGGATTTCCGGGAGTGACATTACCGTTAAAGAAATTCCGAGAGAGATTCCCTTTATTTTGGCATATACACCGTTCATTCTCTATAACAAGTTGAAGACGTACCACCAAAAGTTGCCGTCCGAGACCATTAGATGGATCAAAGAAGTTCTTAAAGGACTAACTTAGAAGCAATTACTCATAGGCGAGGGAAAAAGTTGAAGACGAAAATCGCAATTACATTTGACGTAGAAAGACGCAAGCTTGCCCCATCTGCCCTGTCGATTCCCTTGGACACACTTGATCGTCATAAAATTAAAGCGACTTTTTTCATTCTCGGGCGACTCGCAGATCGAAACCCTGAAGTTCCTACGGAAATTCTTTCTCGAGGCCATGAGTTGGGATGTCACGGTTATGCGCATGATCCTTATGACAGGAAGGAATTCGATGAAGTGGAAACCGATGTCGAAAAGGGTACAAGGGCAGTTCGTAGATTTGGCGATGTCGTTGGTTTTAGAGCTCCATATTTTAGGCCTCATAGGAGGCTTGCGACGGTTTTGGAAGATTTTGGTTATCGATATGATTCCTCGGTTCCTTCTAAACGCTTCGATCTATTCGTGGGTAGAACCAACAATCCATACACCCTGTTAGCCCCCATGAAGCCATACCACCCTTCTCCAGAGAACATCTTCAGAAAGGGAAACTCGGAAATCTTGGAAATTCCCTTGCCAGGTTTCATTCTCCCGCCACTCGGAGTAACGATGAGAAATACTGGCCTTAAGTTCTTTACTCGATTCACAAACTTTGTAAAGTTCTTTTCAGATTTCATAATGTTTGACATTCATGTTTGGGAATTCCTCGAAACGCTTGATGTACCAATTAAACGCCAAACAGTCTTTTTCCACCGCCGAAAAAAAGGAAAGGAGACTGCTCTCATGTTCGATACGCTATTACGTCATCTCAAGCAAAAAGGAACTTTTATCCTACTTTCTGACCTAGCAAATAAGGACAAAAATCTTACCTAAGTAACAACGCTAAAGTTTGTATTGCTGGCTAATGGAGTGAGCTCCATGGCATCATTTGATCTCAAAATCGGAATCTTATCTGAAAAGTCCGCTTGGTCCAACAAAGTCACTTGGCTGTTTCAAGACGAATATGGATACCCATCAGAGTTAATAACTAAGGATGCCATGCATAGATATCCCATTGTTGTCGTTCCTTATGAAAGATTGACTGAAAATCCATCGATCTTCTCGGACTATATTCATCAAAAAGGCAGCATACTAATTGCATGCACATCTCATCGTAAGAAAGAAACCAAGAAGCGCAAGTTTCCGAAAAATATTCTTCCAGTCGACTTTGACGATGCACACCGTCAGACAGGACACTACAGAGTGCCAGACAAGGAAAATCCATTGATTTCTTTTTTCCCTCAACGACACCTACATCCTGAAATGCGAAAAGATCGTAATCTAGACATTGTGATCAGAAAGGTACACGTTTTTCCTCCGGCAAAGACAATAGTGGAATTTGAAACTATTAGTGGCGATCGATATCCCCTACTGGTTTGCGGAACAACCGAAGAAGGCGGAAGGTTTGCCGTAATTGCAGCAGACGACGACACGCTTGTATGCCAGTACTCAAACCTTGGGCCACTGCTTCATTTAGCGGCTCTTGAGTGGTGCCTGATGAACAGACCATTTGTGCGTAAATGGCATTGGCCGAATGGAAAACGAATGCCTGTCATATTGACCTTTGATTTTGAAACCGTTGCTACGTATCCGGACGACGGGAAGTCTTGGAAGTCTTGGTGGTGGCACCGGAGTTTTGATCGTTTCTTGCTTGGGCTCGGTCTTAGGCCTATTCTTAAGTTTCTTGAGGATAAAAGGGTTCCCAGCACATGGTTTGTGCTTGGAAGTCAGGCCAGCCACACGCCAAAGCTTGTGAAAAAGCTGGCTTCCAAAGAATTGATAGAAATTGCGGGGCATGGTGATTTCCATATGGATATCGATAGATCAGCGAAAAGGTTCGATGAAGATGATCTGTCGGTTCAAAAGGAGCGTTTGAATGCCATGAAGCAAATGATTGGGTCTACTGTTTCTGTGCCAATTGAAGGATTTCGAGCGCCAGGACTATACGCGAATCACGACACTTTGGTAGCTTTACAGGAAAGCGGATTCTTATGGGATTGTTCCGGTTCTCCCCAAACTAATTACTCCACACGCTGGTTTTTCTTACCATATTATCCGATCGTAAATTGGGAAAACAAGCGTGAGATTAAGGTAGTTGAAGTTCCGGTCGTTGAACCTTGGGACCAATGGTGCCCAGTCCACGGAAGTCCTCATTCTGCTCAAGAATATCTGAACGAAATGTTAGAGGATTTCAAATTCTTGTATTTTATAGGTGGCCTTCAAACATTGTTAATTCATCCATACTGGATCACGGCGCACAAAGCTTGGTGGAAGGCTGTTGAATCCTTCATCGGTAGAATTCTCCAAACCTCTGATGTGGCTGTTTTATCGTGCGGCGAAGTTTATTCTAGTTGGATGCTTCGAAAGAGAATGCGTTTAGAAGCGACGTATAACAGTGATACATCCACCGTGCACGTTCAAATCATGAACGCCGAACCAGGTTTGTCGCTCATGGTTCGCGTTCCAGAAGAATACCGAGCCGTTGACGTTTTACTTGATGATGTAAAATCTATTCCATTCAAGTTTTGGAAGGATCTTCATTCTATGGTCTTTGTGGTGGATACAAAAGGAGATTGCAGGTATACGATATCCTTGTGTGAGCAATAAATGGCTCGTAAATGTTAATGCGTGTATTTGGTTAAACAAACATGTTCGGTAGTGCCAATATGAGTCTTCTCAAAGGTCCAGGATATTTGCTCAAAGAGTCTAAAGTTCTCCAAAAATCGCCTCGTTCCTTAATCAGACAAAATTTCGAAACATCTTCTGTTTTGTCAAAAATTGCTACAATTCGGTTCTCCTTTTTAGATGTGAAAACCACTTTTTTGTCGTCTTCTATGATTTCATATGGGCCCTCATTTTCTTCTTCATCAGTCTCTAGCACCAGCGGAAACTTAATAGTTGGCTCATTAACATGGGACCTTTGAGGAAGCAATTCGGCTAGAGTCCAGAAATTCCATGCGTTCCAGTTAGGGGTGGGAAGCAAGTCTCGCCACCGCTTGATTTCAGGCTTTGATGGAAGCCCTTTTGTGTATGAGAGATCTGCAAAGCCGATGGAAAGCGGGAATCCTCCGTGTTCATATTGCCGGGAAAGAACCTTAGTTAGGACATCATCAGTGTTTATGGGAATTTTTATTCCTTCATTTTCTAGCCATTTGGTATTAAGAACGAAAAGCAAGGTATCTGGTATCCATTGGGGAAAACCCGTTCTGTGAAAATGGCAGATGAGCCCTGTTTCACTATCAACGAAGTTAGCGAGGTTCCTAACCAATTCTTCTACGCTCTTTAGAAGTTTAGAATCATTTGTCTCCTTGTATAATCGAAGAATACCAATTGACGTAATTAGCGAATACAAACTTCTGTAAATTCTTTTTGTGTCTACGTATGGATAGGCTCCGTACAGGTCGCTGGTCTTCACTTGGCAGGCGAGAATATGATTTGCAATCGGCATAGCGTATTTTTCGATGTAACTCCCATCCTGTTCGATTTCAGAAAGCGCAGTTAACGCGAGAACGGCTGCGCTATTCATGTTATGGATGTGCGAAGGCTTCCCATGATATATGCTTGTTAAGGCTCCAGTCGACTCGTCTCGAAGTTGAAGCAGAAAATTCAAAATGTTGTCTTTGGCAATTTTGTGGTACTTCTGCCGATCAGTCCCTTTCACTTCCTTTGCCACCTCAAGCAGAGCATACGATGGAAGCGCGTTGTGGATGATTCCTGGTTTTCCTAGAGGTTTACGTTCATGGTTAGAATTGCGATAAAGATGCAGAGGATCCAGATACGTGTTTACGAGATAATCACAAAGTTTTGTAGCCAAGTCAAGCCATCTTTTCTCCCCTGTCTTCTGATAAATTCTCAATAAACCTAAGATGCATGGTGCCTGCGTCCACGTGTCAGGGGATAAGAACCTTAGATTGTCACGATGATGATGAACCACATACCCGTGAACTCCGCCTTTCTCGTCAAGCCAGGTCTCTAACCAAGCCCAAAGATTGCTCACCGTTTGGTTGATCGACATAATTTCCTCTCCGAAATAAGATTTTATTGGGAAGTTAACTCATAAACCTTATGAAACTGAGATTCCATGGGATTACCATAAAAAGAGGCAATGACGCGATGAGAAAAATCCTAGCCGTGAGTCTGTTGATGATTCTCGCGCTGTCCCTTGTTCTAAACAGCTTAGCCCTAACCAGCAGTGAGCAAGATGCTATTCTGACTGGTGACGTAGAGCAATCCAGAGCTGGTATATCTACTTACGTTACTGGCGCTTGGAACGTGACTTATTCAACTTTGCGAGCGTTGGTTGGCGGTGATATGTACATGAATTACGGCAACTTCTGTAGAGTGATTGAGGAATACTTTGTTCCCTTCAATCAACGTTTGGTTGGACTTTTCATCGGTTGGGATCAGCATGCTAATACCCCAACAACAGACATTCCATATTATGCCTGGGTGGACGATTGGCTTAGCGCCTGCGATCAATATGGCATAGCTAACTTCTTCTATTTCGGGCAATGGGGGACTTCTTCTTCTGCTCCCTCTTGGTGGAACGACGTACTTGAAACGTACCCTGACATGCAAACATACGACAGAAACGGCTTGTCAGTCGCGTTAGGTGAAGACAATCCTATTTCTATCGATCATCCCCAACTTACGGAACAGTACAAGGAAGACTTACAGCAACTATGGGAATATTACGGTGAGCATTCATCTTGGATTGGATGGGGAAGCTTTCCCGGTGACTCCGCTAATTACGCACCAACAGACGCTAGAGTAGGAGACGTAGGATTTGCCAACTATTCTATCGCAAATTTTGCTGAAACAATTTATTATTTGAGGGACGTTAACGAAACGGGATTTCACGAAGACGGAACAAAGTGTAAGATTTGGGAAATGTTTGTGGAATCTACGTCTTCTACTGTTTTTGGGTGGGGGATGAGGCAAAGTTCGGAGGGTCGTAGTGTTTACGGAGGAAACGGAACGGGTGGGCGATTGGTCGCGATGAGATTCAAAGTTCCAGAGGATTTAACAGGCTTCAAAATTAGATGGTATGGAAGAAAAATTGGGCAACCTCCAACTTCACTAGTTCTGGAACTATATGAAGACGAAAATGAGCTACCATTGAATCTCGGTGTCCCTCTGGAATCCACGATGCAAAACCCGGAAGACATTAGCACCGATGCTAGTTGGCAAACTTTTGTGTCCTTTGAGTCAAAACTTGTGAAAGACAAATATTATTGGATCTTATTCCAAACGCTGGGTGGCGATGACTCTAATAAATACGAAATTTACAGAAGAACTTATAGAACAGATGAATCAACGTGCAAAGTTAGCGAAAACGGATATTTCCCTTCCAGATGGACCTTTAGCGGGTCCGCTATTTTATGGATACAGGACGCAGATGGAATCGATAAAGAGATTTATCCGATGCAAAAATTCTCGCTTCAACCCAACGTTGGAAACTTAACTCAAACGTTCACACCATCTGAAGACATGACCGTTAACACGATTTTTTTGAATGTTGCGGACAGGCCCTTCGGCGCGCATGGCGCCAATGCATCAACCGTGCAGCTTGTAAGGACTGAAGACGACGGGATGTTGGCCAGCGGCTTACTCGATCAAAAACTGATCAGCGGCGTGTACCATTGGGTTCCAGTCAACTTGAATACAAGGATTATATGTCAGGCGGGAGTGCAGTATGAGATAAGGCTTGTTAAAACATCCCAAAGCTATGCTTGGCAATGGCTTTACTTGATCACCGATCCTCAGACAAAAGGATTTCAAGGACAGTACAAAACTTTCTTCTTCAAACTGGCTGACATGAATTTCCCCATCGAAAACTTCGTACGGTGTGGCGAGCCTCATGGCTCCGGTCTAGAAGGAGGTGGGCCTGGAGTTACGGACACTAGCTGGTACGCTGTGCGATTCAAGCCTTCCATAAACGCTTCCCTTTCGACTGTTGACGTAAAGATCTTTGGGAAGTACGGAACACCTGCTGATTTCAAAATCGCTCTCAGAGAAGACTACTATGACGGCACTGGAACTAGGCCAGCAGACATTGACCTAGAAAACAAGACAATTCCTGCCGCGGCCGTGCCGTCGGCTGGATGGCTGCAAACAACAGGATGGAACACTTCTTTGTATGCTGGCGAATGGTACTGGATAGTTTTTTCGATGGTATCCCCATCTGAAGACAGCGGTTACCGGATCAGTGAAACAGTGAATCCAACCGAATATAAACTAGTGTGGACCCTCAATAGCGGATCGTCATGGAGTGGCCCACCAGAAGTTGCCGAATTTATATTTAAAGCCACAACACCCGCTGAAGTTTTCAAAGTTGAGCCGGAGGACGCCCAGTATGGCACGGACCTCATAAAGATTACTGATGAACAAATTATGGCTCAGTCTTTTTCTCCT
>Ga0209636_10006055_pt1 | contig 12348 bp, 4 predicted proteins | sample DeeMarSWOR152_54_FD_187464 | JGI IMG/M metagenome (GOLD analysis project Ga0209636, IMG submission 187464) | Marine sediment microbial communities from White Oak River estuary, North Carolina - WOR-1-52-54 (SPAdes) (version 2) | ecosystem: Environmental > Aquatic > Marine > Intertidal zone >...
TGAAGGCGAAAGATTGGAGAATGATTGTGGAAGGATGGTAATTGTGGAAAAACTCCACTCCTCTCCCTGCGCCTCGCCACAATCATTCTTAGCCACAATCTTCCAGTAATATGTGGAGCAACCACCCAGGGGACCGGGATCATAAAAACTTTCCGTTACCGTGTTGACATAGAAAGGCGGTGAGCTGGTCCCCAAATAAACATCATAGGAAGTAGCACCAGCGCTGTCCTCCCAGTCCAAGTCCACATCTAAAGAAACATCCGAAGCTCCATTGGAAGGAGTTAGATTGGAGAATGCTCCAGGCATGTTACATGTTGTGAACTGCCACACATCTCCCGGAGTCTCTCCATAGTCGTTCTTGGCCACTATTTTCCAATAATAAGTCGTCACTTCACCCAATGTTCCAGGATCATAATAGCTGCTGCTGATCACCGTGGCGGCAAAAGACGGAGGTGAATTGGTCCCAAAATAAACATCGTAAGAAGTGGCGCCAACACAATCATCCCAGTTCAAATTCACTTCTACTGAGACATTTGTTGCTTCATGGACTGGGGAAGGATTTTGAGGCATAGCAGGAGGTTCTGTGCTTAAGGGAGCAAACAACACTGAATCCACATCAGTCAAGGCTTTCTGGCTATTATGAACAGCAAAATAACAATTAATCCCATCTCCTTTAGAAATGCCAATCGTTGGTCTATATGGAGTAGCGCTTAAATCATTTCCGCCGTCATAATTAAATTTAATCCGGCCGTCAGCATAAAGGATAAGCTCAACATTCACAGGAACTGCGAGATAATAGGTCTGTGCCTTCCAGCGAATAACAACACTGTCCACATTCTCTGTGATATAGACATCCTCTCCTGACTGAGCAGAGCCGTTCGTTATCAAATCAACCCAGCAGGGAGCAATCCTCTTATTGTTGGCCAGTTTTACACTGGAATTACTGTGCTCAATATAAAAATCGTTAAAATCCACATAGCCATTGGTACAGACATAAATTGTCGTTCCTGCCGGAATGGTCTCTCCAAAATAAGGAAAATCAAAGGGCAGAGTGTATGTCCTTGATGCTTCATCAGCCTGGAAATCCCAGGCTGTCCCTCCTCCAAGATATTCAGGTGAAATCTGAGACAGAGTGTAATAATCCTCTGTTTCGGTGTTGAGAAGTTCGCAGAAATGGTAGAGGTCCACATGTTCCCGAGAGTAGAACCGCTGGGTGATAGCTCTTCTCTGGAAAATCCAGGATCCTGCCATGGAGTTGTAAAATTCCTGAAGAAACTCTTCCCACTGAGTGTCGCTTGTAAAATCGATGACAGACTCGTAATCAGGATTAAACTCACCAGAAGTCGACGGAAAATAAACAGCCAGGCCGTTTGCCCCGGGCCAGCCTGGGCCATGCTGCTCATGAATCACTGCATTTTCAATCTGAATCATCACCTCAGAAGCCGCGTCCTTAACAGCGCTCTTATCTGTATTCCAGTTATCCATCAGAGCCTGAGCAAACGAGCTTATAGCACTGGCTAAGGTATCCATTTTGCTTAAATCAATGACTGATTGAGTGCCATTATCTCCATAAGATTCATAGTAGCGACTGACAACAGCCTGGCCCAACTCGCTGGAGGACCAAGAAGGATTATTAACCAAATCCTGAAGAATCAGATCATACGGCCAGCCATCACCTGGCTCTGTCTCCTCTGAACCAACCATTACTTCACCATAATCCATGATTTCATAAGCGACTTCCACCATTCCCATCAGGCAAGCATCAAACCCTATCAGATGGTTGCTTCCAGTCACATCTAAAGCGTCCTGGACTTCATCCATGTATAATGTATCTTCTCCATCCGTGTCATCCCAGCAGACCGCTCTGTAATAGGGCCTCTTCTTCCCTTCGAGTTTCGCCTGAAGCTCTTTTTCCTTGGACTCACGCCAGCCTCCCCCGTGATTCCAGAGGATGAGGGCGTATCTGTCGGCAGGATAGTTAGCCTTGGCCCAATTGATAAAGTCTATGAGCGTCTGCGGATCACCGTGGTTTAACTCACCCAAGTCTTCAAGGGCATTTTCAGGTGTAGGTGTCATACCGCTTGTTATGTAAAACCGCTTGCTCGTAGTCCAATCACCATAGCTATCATCTTCGCCGCTAATTCGGTCGAACTGGACAATGATGTTGACTGTTTTAGTGGAGCCTACAGAGGCCATCTCCCGAAAGTCGTCTATTCCAGCTCCTTCTAAATTGTTGTCACCGTCCAGATAAACCATGAATGTCCAAGGCTTTTTCCCTGTTGTGAAACTCCATTCCTCTCCGGCGATTTCTCCACAACCACTCTTGGCTACCACCCTCCAGTGATACGTCGTGTTGGGATCCAACAGTCCAGGATCATAATAACTGTCCATTACGGTGGTGACATATGAAGGCGGGGAATCGGCCCCAAAGTAAACATCATAGGAAGTTGCATTGTTGCTGTCTTCCCAATTCAAAACCGAATCGATAGGGATGTTTATTGCCCCGTTTGAAGGAGAAAGATTCGCGAATGCTTCTGGTAATGCAAATAGGGTTGTAAAACTCCACTCCTCTCCGGGCTTCATACCGCAATCGTTCCTGGCCTCAATCCTCCAATAATATGTGGAACAAGCAACCAAGGGACCTGGATCACAATAGCTCTCCGTTACACTTGTCAAATAGGAAGGGGGCGAAGTTGTTCCAAAATAGACATCATAGGATGAGGCACCACTACTCTCCTCCCAATCCAAATCCACATCTAAAGAAACATCAGAAGCTCCATTGGCAGGAGAAAGATTGGATGGTGTCTCCGGGAAAGTGCATGTGATAAAACTCCATTCTGCCCCAGATGTCTCACCCAATTCATTCTTGGCTGCAACCTTCCAGTAATAGTCCGTACCAGGATCTAGTACAACGGGATTATACGAACTCTCCGTTACGTTGCCAACATAAGGAGGTGGAGAGCTTTTCCCAAAATAGACATCATATGATGTCGCCCAACTGCAATCATCCCAGTCTAAATCTGTATAAAGCATAACTCCAGTTGCTCCATCCGAAGGAGAAGGATTGGATGGCGTATCAGGTAAAACGGCCTTGTGCGAAACCTTAGCCACATAAACATCAGTGCCTCCGGTATAGACAACGTCTGGCCCCACAACAACAGGAAAGCTCGATTGGGAGGATTTGGTAATCCCTGTAATATAAGCGTCTCCCGAACTATCCAAAGCTATACCATGGCCACAATCTTCATTTGAGCCGCCGATATAGCCACAGTAAACAAGCGACGTCCCTGAGGAATCCACCTTGACCACAAAAGCGTCTGATCCGCCATTGTGGGTCAGGTCCGGCCCCACAGCCACAGGGAAAGTACCTTCATTAGAAAAAGTATCACCAGCGATATAAGCATTCCCCGAACTATCCACGGCTATTCCTTGGCCATAATCAGTATTTGAGCCGCCGATATAGCCGCAGTAAACAAGTGACATCCCTGATGAATCCACCTTGGCTATGAAGGCGTCATAGTCGCCATTGTGAGTCAGATCCGGACCCACTACCACTGGAAACGTGCTTTCTTCTGATTTAGTGTAACCAGTGATATAAGCGTTGCCCGAATCATCCGCAGTAATGCGCCAGCCCGTATCTTGATTTGAGCCACCGATATAACCGCAGTAAGCAAGCGATATCCCTGATGCATTCACCTTGGCCACAAAGACGTCTCGTCCGCCATTGTGGCTCAGGTCCGGGCCCACAGCCACTGGAAAAGTGCCTTCAGTAGAATAAGTATACCCCGAGACATAGGCGCTGCCCGAGCCGTCCACGGCAACGCCAAGGGCATAATCATTATTTGAGCCGCCGATGTAGCCGCAGTATTCAAGTGACGACCCTAAAGCATTCACCTTGGCCACAAAAGCGTCCCAGTCACCGCCATTATAGGTTAAGTCGGGACCCACGGTTACTGGAAACGCTCCGGAAAGCTCGTCGCACTGAGTGTAACCCGAGACATAGGCACTCCCCGAGCTGTCCACAGCAATGCCACAGCCCCAATCTTCATCATACCCCCCGATATAACCGCAATAGTCAAGCGAGGTGCCTGATGCATTCACCTTGGCCACAAAGGCATCATAGTCGCCATTAGAGGTCAGGTCAGGTCCCACGATCACCGGGAACGAAGACGCTGCGGATTCAGTACAACCTGCGATATAGGCATTTCCCGAATCGTCTACGGCAATATGAATCCCCCAATCATCCCATGAGCCGCCGATATAGCCGCAATAGTCAAGCGACGACCCTGAAGCATTCACCTTGGCCACAAAGGCATCATAGAAGTTACTGTAGGTCAAATCAGGACCCACAGCCACCGGAAACGAGCCCTCTTCGGAAAGAGTTTCACCAGTAACATAGGCGCTCCCCGAGCTGTCCACAGCAATACCGTTGGCCCAATCCTCCTTAGAGCCACCGATGTAACCACAGTAAACTAAGATGGCGGGGTCGAGGACAAGCGTCAGATTTCGGTCATAGTCTCCAACTTCAAAGCCGTAAATAAAGGCTTGAGTCTCTGACTGCTCCTTATCCATATGATCATGTTTCGCTTCTTTCTCGAGTGTCTGCGGTCTATAGGCCAGGGAAATATTTACTCTTTTTCTCCGCTTCTCCTGGTACGCCGCCGGCACATCATCATGAAAGCCACCCAGAGGCGTGTCGACCTTAAGCCTCCCCTTTTCGTCCACTCCTACACTCTTCGCCCCTCTATAAGCCAATTGGATTCTTGACGGGTCCGCTCCGGGATGAACGATGAATTCATACTTCAGCCTGTCGACAGTCCCATAATACACAAGGTCAATTCCGGGCCAGAGGTTAGGATAGACAATCCTTGAATATGCAGGGAGGCTGGTATACCAATCCTCTGGCTTACCCTTAAAATACGAGATGACTGCCCCTGTCTTTTTCTTTCCCAGTGGCCGCACATCGGACCTCGCCCCTATAAAGTCCAGGTTCACTACCCAGCGCCGGGAAGCCTGCTTCACACGAGAAAGAGATCCCTTCACTTTATAGCGGCCTTCTGCCTCAGCATTTGAGGAATTCAGCTCTGCCAGCACAAAAGTCACCCCTTTTGGAGTAAAGTAGATAATTTTATCCTTGCCCTTGACGTAAAAATCAACTTGACTGTCGACCTGGCCCTCATTCGGAATAAAATAGAGAGGCATCCTGCCAAAATCAGGTCGAACATTGAGCTCTTGAGAAGTGGGCAGCCTTATTCCTGGAGCTTCTCTGACTGGTTCTGCATTCAGCAGAAAGTTCAATAAAAAAATAAGAATCAAAAATGGCAAGAATAAAATTTTCTTATTCATTCTTTCCTCCCTTTAACCCCCTAAACATCTTTAAAGCGCCTATAATGCCTATTATGTTTACGTAACCTCATTAAAATCAATCTAAATTAACGTCTAAAAGCCAAAAAAAGAGGACCGCAAAATACGATCCCGCTGTAAATGAAAGATTTCCTGTATTTTCCGATGTTCTGAATCTCAAGATTAGGAGGGTATTTTGGGCCATTCGAGTATTCGGCTTGAGAAAGGAAAAGCCCAGGCAGTTAATACCCCTGAAAAAGATTTAAAAAAGGCCTCGATAAATCCGCTCCCTCCTTGAAATAATGTAGCCAATTCTTATTGGCTTATCACCAAATTGCTATTAATTTTTACTATTTTTATTAATATTTTTCAAGAACTTTTTTCTGGCGTGGTTCCTCTTCATTACTTTGGAAAGTCCCTCCTTGAGCATGAGAACTGCTTTAAGAGAGAATAGGATTATTTCCGCCGAGCTGTCCAGGAGGTTGTTCTATGTCATCACGAAGCCCGAAGGGCCATGGGGATCTCGTTAAGTAACGCGTCGGATTGGATGCCTTTTATCGGGCTGTGTGGCAGAATCTATCTTATCTCAGATTATTTTGCTCTATTTGTAGTATTGTTCGATTTCCCGACCGTTGATCTTGCTGCTTCGACTGTGATAATCTGCTTTTAGAAAGTCAGAAGGTAAAAATCACGGAAAATTGTGAGGGATTTGTGGCTGTCCCCAAAGGAAATTTTTATATTTTTTATATTTAATGATGGCTTCAACAAATTAAAAGACAGAGGGTTATGATGAAAAAACTATCTTTTTTATTTATTTTTATTTGTTTATCGCTGTTTGTTATTCCTGAAGGACGTGCTGACCGGGGTTCGATTCCTTTCAAACCGCATGTTAAAGTTTTTGAACCGACTCAACGGGCCTTGATTGCCTGGAACGGGGAAGAAGAAATTCTTCTGCTATCCACTGACCTGAAGGCATCTGAACCAACAAAAGTTCTCGAGGTTATACCTTTACCCTCTGAGCCTGAAGTAAAAAAAGGAGATGTCGAGGTATTTAGAAAAGCAACCGCTCTTATCAATCAAAAGCTTCAGAAGTTGTACACACGGACCAGGGGAATAAAATATAGAATGGAAAAAGAAGAACCTCCTGCCGGAGAGGTGACCTTCCATCAGAGAATTGGAGCCCATGACATATCTGTTACGCACGTCGTGAGGAGTGACGGCTTTATAAAGTGGGTTAAAAAATATCTAAAAGCAGACCAGGTAAAAGATCCGCTTATTCCAGATGTTTTGAAAACTGTGATTGATGAGTACATCGCAGAAGGATTTTCGTGGTTTGTGTTCGACGTTGTTTCATTGAAAGAGGTTCCACAAACAAACGACGCCATTCAATATCGGTTTAAAACAGATTTCCTGTTTTATCCTGTGAAAATAACCAGAACCGAGGAGGGATACACTTCGATAAACCTTTTAGTCTTGACCCCCAGACTTTTCAAGAACTTTCCTGGAATTCCTGCTGAGAAGGTGAAACTTCGTCATCCTCCTGTTTCTATAAGTTCAAGTGAACTACGAAGCCTGAATGAAGAGATATACAAAATGTTTGAGCATAGAAAAGATATGAAATTACGCATCTGGGAAATAAAAGGCAAATTTTCCTCTTTTACAAAGGACTTAATCGCAAAGTAGAAATAGAGGAAAAAATTAGAACCGATGCAGCCTGTCTTCGAGAAAAGAAATTATTCTTATGTATACGGCTGGCTTTATTTGCTGCGAATAGCTTCGACCCGAGCCTCAAGTTTTTCTGCTTCTTCTGTGTGGTTGGTTTTCCGAAGTAAAATCGCATAATCTTCCAAAACGTTAGCCAGCTGCCATGTTGGCAGTAGATTTTTTTCAGCGATTGATATTGCTTTTTGATAGAAAGTCTCCGCCTTGTCGTAGTTTTTCCATTCTCTGTAGATATTGGCAAGAGTAAGGAGGCTTGAAAAATTAGAACTGTGATCTGGGCCAAAGTTATTTTCTAAGATATTAAGTGATCGCAGGACGAGAGGTTCTGCTTCTTCAGTCTTCCCCAGATCAAAATAAATATTCCCGAGATTCTGAAGGCTTTGCCCAACCAGATAATGGTTAGACCCGAAAGCCTTCTCTCGAATGGACAAAGCTCGTTTGAAAAGCGGTTCGATTTTATCATACATCTTTAAGTTTCCATAGGACGCTGCGAGATTATTCAGAGACGTGGCAATGTAAGGATGGTCAGGGCCTAGAACCTTTTCTCGAATCTTTAAAGCCCTCTGAAAAAGCGGAATCGATTCCTTGAATTTACTCTGCCGACAGTAAAGAACAGCAAAATTACTAAGTGCTTTGGCAAATTCAGGATGATCTTGTCCAAGAGCCTTTTGCCAGATATTGATGCAACGCTTATAAAAGGATTCTGACTCAGTAAATCTTCCTTGTTTGCTGCAGAGAATTCCCAGATTATTCAGAGTTACTGCGACATCCGGGTGCTCCGGTCCATAAACCTTTTCTTTGATAGATAAACAGCGCTTGTAAAGGGGTTCGGCTTCTGTAAATTTGTCTTGCGTTTCATAAAGTAACGCGAGATTATTAAGACAATTGGCAACCTTTAGATCGTCTTCTCCTAAGGATTTCTCCCAGATTTTTAGGGCACGACTATAGAGAGGTTCTGCCTGACTGAATTTCCCCTGATCTGTAGCCACATTCGCCACGCTGTTAAGGCTTGAGGCTACATCGGTATGTTCCGGTCCCAAGGCCTTTTCTCGGACATCCAATGAGCGTCTAAAGAAGGATTCTGCCTCGTCAAATTTCCCCATTTTACGATAAATCTCTCCAAGATTGCTTAGGCTTTCTGCTGTATCAGGATGTTCCGGTCCCAGAGCCTTCTCTCGGATGTCAAAAGAACGTTTTCCTAGACTTTCTGCTTCGTCGTATTTTGCCTCTTCGGTATAGAGAAGAGAGAGATTATAAAGGCTTTCGGCTACCTCGATGTAATTCTCTCCATAGACTTTTCGCCTTAGTTCTAACGCGTTTTCGAGCAACGGAGCAGACTGTTTATAGAGCCCCAGGTTCATGTAGACCTTACCAATTGTATTCATCATGCGGGCTTGTACCGGAGGCTGGTCTTGGAGTGAGGTCGCGATTTTATTAGCTCCCTCATCAAGCATCTCTCTTGCAGTAATAGTATTCCCTTTTGCCTCACTTGGATCTGAGACTTTAAAGAGATCTACAAGAAAGTCTGACACCTGTCGGGCTGTCTCTGCTTCTGTTTTGGCTTTTTTCTCAGCCAGCCTTGCCTTAACCAGCCCTATACTTGTTCCTGTAATACCAATAACCATTGCCAGAACCACTAAGGCTGCTGCGACTACTCCTGTCTTATGCTTCCTAACGTACTTTCTAATGCGGTATATGGTGCTGGGTGGGCTAGCCAGTATTGGATCATGTTTTAAATGCCTTATAATATCAGAGGCCAATTCGGATGCAGAAGCATAGCGTTGCGTCCTATCCTTTGACATCGCCTTCATCGTGATCCAGTCCAAGTCACCCTTTAGTTGTCGCTGTAAGGACGCAGGATCCGTCCGCCTGTGTTCAGCAATCGATGTTTGCGTATCCCCAAGCTTACTGAGACGGGTACTGGCTTTTGGTGGATCGGTTTCTCTGATCATCCGTTGAATCTCGCTGAATCCAGCTTCTCTGATAGTTTTTGGCTCAAATGGCAACACACCCACAAGCAACTCATACAACATTACACCTAAGGAGTATATATCTGTCCGAGTATCGACATCCAGGCCTGACATCTCTGCCTGCTCAGGGCTCATATATTCGGGAGTGCCAATGAGCTGGCCCTGTTCTGTGAAAAGTGTCCGCTCGGTTAAACGATGACCTGTTGCTTTGGCAATTCCGAAATCGATAATCTTGGGGACAGGTTTGTTCTCTTGAACTGAGACAATAACATTTGATGGCTTAAGATCACGATGTATAACTCCCTTCTGGTGAGCATGCTGTACGGCCTCACAAACAGCCATGAACAGCTCCAGCCGCTCCCGAGTCCTGAGCTTATGCTTATCGCAGTACTCGGTTATCGGGACGCCTTGGACAAGCTCCATCACAAAGTAGGGACGACCTCTCTCCGTTGCGCCAGCATCAAAGACTTTAGCGATATTTGGATGATTCATCACAGCGAGTGCCTGTCTTTCAGTTTCAAAACGAGCTACAACTTGGCCAGTATCCATCCCGAGCTTAATGACTTTAAGTGCGACTCCTCGCTTCACTGGCTTGATTTGTTCTGCTTTGTACACAATTCCCATTCCACCCTTTCCTAACTCTTCAATGAGCTTGTACTTCTCAGCAATTATCTCGCCAATGTTCACGTCCTTAACGGGAGTTCTAATAGTTATAGTTTTTGAAACAGGGGTTTTCTCTTTGGGAAGAAGCTGGCTACCACAATCTTTACAAAACTTGGAATCAGAAGGATTGTCAGAATGGCATTTAGGACATTTTAATCCCATTGCTCCCTCCGTTTATATTATGAAAGGATAGCAGTGGATGAGAAAAGAGTCAAATTGAATAACTGAATGCTTTTCAGTCTCAGAAATTGGAGATAAGCTTATCTCAGCTGAAACTCGCTTAAAAGGATTTGACTATGCTCTTTTTATCTAATCCTTTATTCGGCAAAACCATACATAAAAAACTGGAATCACTAGAATAAAAACAAGCATAAAAGCATTAGCTACAGGACCAAAATTAACTATCAAGTAACTGAAGGCTATTAAGGGCAAAAGGTTGATTCGGACAGCAGCTTTCAATAATTTGTGCTTGGCCATGAAATCAACAAATGCGGATTTAGAAAATTAATCTCTTGCGAATAACTAATAGCACTTAATTATTCAAAAATATATTCTATTGCATATTTTGTTAACTTTTTCCCATCCTCAGACCTGGAATAGAGAAAATTATTCCTGTCAATGTGTATAGTCCGGGAAGCTTCGGGTAATGTAAACGTTGTAATAAGTTCGTTATCATTACTCAACACATATACATCCCGGTTGACGTTTTCTGACAAGTCACCGCCCAAAATTAACAGATTCCCCTGTACGTCCAAAGCGATTGCTTTGTAAACTGCTTCTACTGGATACACCCCAAAAGAACGCTTTGAGTATTCTTCTTTTCTTGTTTGGGCGTCTTTATTGTCCAGTAAACTTCTTGTCCATACTAATCTTCCACTTTTATAGTACCTATCAATCTTATCTTTCCAATCATAAGCTATCATAAAATAGTTCTTTCTATAATCTTGAAAACTAACTGTATTCATCATCGTAAAATCTTTATCAGTTGCGTATATGATTTTGTCGTCTTCTTCTTTTTTTTCTTCTACTTCTTCTTCTTTTTTTTCCCTATTTCCCTTGGAATCATAGAAATATATACAAAAAATGAAACCAGTCTCAGATCTATCTTTTATTAAAGTTGAAACTGCAATGCGATCTTCATAAAGAACATTAAAATCAGTCATTGTAAACGGGATTGGGATTTTAAATTTAAAGTTCAGATCATCATCGAACACCTGAATCCCGGGCCTGTAAACCTCTGACACGTATATTTTGCCTCTATAATATCTTATTATATTTGGTCCCTGGAACTCTCCCGGCTCGTCCCCCTTCTTCCCTGCTACTTTGATTAATTCTCCACTACTATTGAATTTTTTTATTGAGTAATCCTCTAAATCGGTTACATAGATATTCCCCTCATAATCGGTTGTCACACTGCCCCGTTGATAAACCAGACTTTCTCCTAATCCTTCGATAGTAAGTACTTCTTCTATATCAATGCTTTTTAACTGGTTTTGAGCTGTCAAAATGGCAAGAATCAAGAAAAATATGGCAGCCATCAAAAGCAATTTTATAGATTTCATATCCACTCCTTTTCCCAGGAAAAAATTATTATAACCTAAAGATATAAACTATTCCAGACGCCTTTTAGTTACTTCTTCTTGCAAAACATTCACCGCATCTATCTATTATTAATGAGGATTCATTCCTTTATTTCTCAGACCAAAATAAACGCTCGAGCTCATCTAGCTGAGCATCTGATAATCCTTCAGGATCAAGACCAGCGCTCTTACACGTGAAAAATATTCGAGCTGCCTTGTTAAGAATATCAACCTGATTAAAAGTTTCAAGCACATCCATACCAATGGCTAAACATCCGTGCTTCTCCCACAGAACGACATCATGTCTCTCGAGGGCTTTTATTGTAGCTTGAGCAAGCTCATCAGAGCCTGGAACACAGTACGGAACAAGGCCAACACCTTTTTTGATAATAATTTTTGTTTCTGGATTCATCGACCAGAGTAGGCGGTTTAATTTTTTTTCTTGCTTATATTCTTTAACATGCGTCAGAGCAATCAGTTCTTCCGGATGAGCATGGATAATTGCCTTTTGGGGAGCTTTTTTTTCGAGTAGAAAGCTGTGGATGCTCAAATGAGAACTAATTTCTGAGGTGGGTTCAAAGTCTAAGCCAGACTTCTTGCCCCAAAGAATATAATACTTGTTTGATTTCTCCGCTAGGCGCAGTACACATGCATTCTCAGAAGGTTCTTTTGCCAAGTCGCGCATCCTTGCACCAGCGCCAGTAATAAAAAAGGAAAATCCGGATAGTTCGGGATAGCTTTTATCGATTTCTCCAGAAGGAAATTTATTAAATTCTTTGATGTCTTCGGGAATGTGTTCGGTGACATTGACAGAAATGTTGCCAGCGCTACTCTCCGCCCATCCCATCTCCCATAGAATCCAGGCAACTTCTGCTATATCTTTTATGATCCTTTCCAGATCTTGACTTACGGCAATCGACTTGCTCATTTCACTTCCTCAAGTTAAAGGCACAATTTGATCTTAAAGGTAATCTTGTTTGATTGACTATGCATTTCTTTAGTATAAGGAATTACAGCTCTTGATAAAATTTTTTCTCTTCATATCATCAAATAATTTGCACTTATCATAC
>Ga0209636_10006056_pt1 | contig 12346 bp, 9 predicted proteins | sample DeeMarSWOR152_54_FD_187464 | JGI IMG/M metagenome (GOLD analysis project Ga0209636, IMG submission 187464) | Marine sediment microbial communities from White Oak River estuary, North Carolina - WOR-1-52-54 (SPAdes) (version 2) | ecosystem: Environmental > Aquatic > Marine > Intertidal zone >...
TGCCAGACCATGCTGCTGTTTGTCATCTCGAGCGGCTCAATAGCCATTTCCCTCATGATCTCTGTCAGGGACTCTCCTTTAAGGTGTTCCATCACTCGCTGGAGATACATGTATCCATCAGCTGAGTAGCGATACTGTGTCCCGGGTTCAAAATGGATGGGAAGAGGCTTCCTTGGCCCCCCATGGGGCAAGCCCGAAGAATGGCTCAGAACCATCCGGGCCGTTATCCTTCGGAACCAGTCACTGCGGAATCCTTCGAGATCCATGGGATGTCTGATGTATTCCTTAACAAGATAATCTTCAGACACGTATTCGACCAGCGGTTTGTCAAGGTCCAACTCCCCGCCTTCGACAAGTTTCATTGCAGCATAAGCAAAGAAGGGCTTGGTGAGCGAGGCCGCTTCGAATATGGTTTCCTTGGTCACAACCTCACCCGTTTTTACGCTCTTTATGCCGAAGCCATCACTCCAAATGATCTCCCCATCCTTGATGACAGCAATAGACATTCCTGGGATTTCGGCCTTTTTCATCAATTCGGGAATAACCCTCTCAAGATGGGCAATCAATTTCTCCTTCTCTGCTTCTGTATTTAGGGGGGCTGTTTTTTGGACCGTACTGTAAACATTGAATAGAAGCAAAAACACCAGGAGGATAATTAACTTTATTCTTGACGCATAAATCATGACTGTGAATCTCCTTTTTCTATGATAACCTGAACAAGATTTTAAACAAAATTCCTTCTTTATGAAATCATGCTCTCTAGGAAATGCGGACAGTGGGAGCTCTTATCGGTCCAGACATAGGACTGCAGACGGCGGATACTATACTGTTCCAGAAGGCCGAATCTATGGGAATGATGGTGTATGGTTTGCCGAAGGAGCCAGAAAGATTGGCCTTCAGGGTCGTACTGTAAAGGCAGAAAAGAAGTAGCCTACTCCTTTATTTTTTCTCCTGTAACGTCCATTCCCATGGCTTCATTTATCACATGGCACTTGGTGTACTCTCCTTTTTCGTCCTTCTGAAACGTCAGTTCGTACATCCCTTGATCTCCGGCATCGACGGTAAATACAAATTCTTCACCTTCTACAGGCACCATCTCTCCAGGTTCGTCAGCATTATCAGGATAAGCCCAGAGCGCATCATACTCGACATAAATTTTGACCGTCACGATTCCCATCTCGAAATCCGTCATATCGAACTCATAATCTCCCAGGATAGGCGCGTACTTCTTCTCGAGGTCCTGGGCATTCGTAACGAAGCTCAGCAGAACGACCGCTATGATCACTCCTGTAAAAACACGCGTCGTTGAGTTTTTTGAAAAATTCAACATGTCACCTCCTTTGCTTTCGTAAATATTATCTATTTTTTAAAAAAAAATTCAATCATAATTTGGGGACAGTATACGCGATCACCGAATTATCTCCCAGAAAAGATGAATCTCATTCCTCTTGAAAAGGCATATGGAAACAAGGATCTGTGATTTTCTTCTTGGACTAAGGAAAATTGAAATCTCAGATTTGGATATTCCTTCTTTGATAATGTGTCGCTCAAGTTGATCGATCCATCTCTCATTCGTTGACTCTCATCCTCGCCGACTGCAAGATAAACCGAACCATCTATATCCTCATGATTCGAAAGAAATTCCTCTTCATATTCGAAAACAATCCCATCCGAAAACCATAAGGAAGGACTAATTATGATGTATCGATTGAACAGGCCAGGGTGCAGAAATATAACATAGACACAATAAAATCCAGTTATCGAATGGCCCACGATGGTTCTCTCCTCTGGGATTGTCCTGTAGTTTTGATCGACAAATGGAACAAGCTCCTTTTCAATGAATCGGGTGAATTGTTCCGCCCCTCCCGAGTTGCGGCCGTGGATGCGTGATTCAGGAGTCGAATCTCTGAATCTCTTCTCGTAAAAACCTTCATAATCTGTGTCGTATGCGATACCGACAAGCAGGACTTTGGGAATATCCTCGTTTTTAATCAGCCTCCTTGTAATGTAAGCCACACATCCAAAATTGTACTCGGCATCCAGCACATAAACAGCCGGATATCTTTTGCTTTCTTTATCATAGTCTTTGGGAAAAAAAATGTTGATAGTATATTTCCGGCCGACAAACTTTGATTGTACAGTCCTGACCTCAGTATCTTTGATTGTTACCCTTGGATATTCGGCATTTTCCTTCTGAACCTTCTGCTGGACTTCGATGATTGCGAAGCCGGAGAGGCTAGCGAACCATCCAGTTAACAAGAATGAAAAAATCCTTTTTGTCATCGGCAATCTCTCTATTTCCAGATGTTGACTGGAACCTCGTTGGTTTGGGGTCGGCCGGGTGTACTGCGGCCATCAGTCACATATTTTTCCAACAGATGCACTAGGTGCTCTACAACTTCGGGATGCTTGCTCTGGAGGTTCTCCTGCTCCCCAATGTCTCGTGTCAAGTCGTAGAGCTGAACGCCAGGCAGGCCAAGCATTCTCGCCTCACCTGGTTGTGGATAGCTCCAGCCTCCAGAACCTGGACAAAGTTCAAGCTTCCATCTGTCCTGTCGAATGGAGAAAGAACCGTTGACAGAATGATGCACCGTGGCTTCTCGGATCGGACCAGATGCCCTAGCGAGCAAATCGGGCAGGATGCTCACGCTGTCTTCTCCGGCGTTCGCAGGAAGATCGTAACCTAAAATATCAGCCACAGTCGCCATAAGATCGGTCAGGCAGATTGTGTCATCGCAGGAACTACCTTCCTTCACCTTTCCTGGCCAACGGACGATATGTGGGATCCGATGTCCACCCTCAAAGATATCAGCCTTATAGCCGCGAAAATGGTAGCTCGGTTTGTGACCTTTCCGTTCTAAATCATCAAAATCTGCCATCGGCGAACAGCCGTTATCACTCGTGACGATAAAGAGCGTATTCCCCGCAAGTCCATTCCGATCCAGAGCCTGCATGATCTGCCCGATAGTCCAGTCGCATTGGATGACAAAATCGCCGTAGGACCCGATCCCGGATTTTCCTTGAAATTCTTCAGTAGGAAGGATGGGTGTATGGGGAGCACTCAGAGGAAAGTAGAGAAAAAAAGGATCCGTAGACCCAGACTTGGCGTGTTTCTCTATGAAATCCACAGCTTTCTGGGTAAAAGTTGGCATAACCTCTTCGAGTTTGAATCCTGGAGCGATGGGACCAGTCCTGTAGAATCTCAGGCCCATCTCTCCCGCAATGAATTCAGTGGGTGCTTCAGCCACTCGGTCGTTGGCGACATAGACATAGGGAACCATATCCAGGGAGGCAGGAATGCCGAAGAAATAATCGAAGCCAAGATCGAGGGGGCCATTTGAAACCGGCTGGAGGTAATCGACATGTTCACCTGTCTCATCGCTGCTGTCGGTGAATCTGTATCCATCATGAGTCACCCAATCCAAACCCAAATGCCATTTTCCCACACAGGCCGTGGCATAGCCGTTTTGTTTCAACAGAGATGCAACGGTCAAGCGTTCCCTCTCAATCAAATGCGGAGAATATCCCCACAAAACGCCTTCTTGCAGGCGTGACCGCCAGCAGTAGCGGCCGGTCAGTATCCCGTATCGGGTAGGAGTACAAACTGCAGAGCCAGCATGGGCGTCTGTAAAGATCATGCCCTCCGATGCCAGCTGATCCATGTGAGGCGTCATTATTTTGCTTTCAGGATTGAGGCAAGAAACATCCCCGTATCCCATATCATCGGCTATGATGTAGACGATATTCGGACAATTTTTGCTCCGGCTTCTACATCCCAGAAATTGGCTCAACACCAATGCAGAAGCACCCAACCCCAGAGTTCGTAAAAATTCCCGTCGGCTCTGTGCCATTAGATTTTTCTTGTCTCCTACCAGATGCCGGGGATAAGTCGATATTTGGTCTTCTGTGCATATTCCACATATCCCTCAAGCTCTTTGTGGAGGGTTTTGTCTTCGAGGTGAGTCCGTATGACCACGGTAAGGGCCGCGAAGAAAGCTGGAATCAGCCCATAGAGTGAGCCAAGTGCTGGCGGCAAGCAAAAAAAGAGCACAAGTGTTGCAACATACATCGGATGACGGACATATTTATAAGGACCTGTGGTAATGACCTTGTGTCCTCTCTCCGCCTGGATCTCAACCACTCGCGAAAGATATGTGTTTTCTTTCATGACCCGGGAGATCCAGATAAATGCCGCGGCAGTAAGGACAAAACAAATAACCTTTACAGCAGTTGGGACCTTTGACCACTGGAAGCGCACAGCATCCAATCCTGGGATGACTAAAAAAGCTAAAAAGAAAGGTGTGCTTACGATTTGAATAAACCTATCCCAGCTCTTTGTTGACTTCTTCACGATGGCCAATCTATCCTTGAGCAGTTCTGGATTGTGCTTCATGAGCCAGAGAGCATGTACTGTCGACCAACTGAATTGAATGCCGATGAAGATCCAGGCCTCAGGCCAGCTGAACGTGCCGGCTGTCCCGAAGAAAAACACCCCGATCAAGATCAAGCCTGAAATAAAGCGGATGATGACCTTTATGACCAGCCCTTTATCTGCCATGATATCGATTCCGACCGGTGTTACTCCACCATTGATATCACAGCCTTTAGGCTCAGTCAATCAATGCTTGAGCTTATTTCTCCTCTGATTTTTTAGGTTCACTCGATTCAGGTTCGGGCTCTGCGGATTCAATTTCTTCAGGTTCTGACTCTGGCGCTGAATCTGAAGGCTCTGGTTTTGGCTTCTCTGGTTCTACGGATTCAGCTTCTTTGGATTCAGTATCGACCGGTTTGGTTTTGTCCGGAACCTCTGCTTTATGTGTATCCACTTTTTGCGTCGGTGGGGGCGGAGGGGTTTGAACCTTTGTCACAGCTCTTGTTTTGGTACGGCCCCGAACCATCAGAGATATGACAAAGAGTCCGATACCGATGACACAGACTACGGCAGCAACAGAAATCACGGGTGAGAAAAGCTGATCGACGATCCTCATCGGAATCCAGCTTGTCTTCTCCAGGATCAGATCGTTCAGCTCCGAAGACCAATCATTCTGGTAGGAATAAGGAGCAAAGCTCAATGCCCAAAGAGAAACATGTTTAACAAAAAAGGAAAGCAGGAGCACCGGGAGAGCACCCAAGAATGTCGAAATGCCACTCCAACGAAAAAAACTGGCAGGTGAAGTGGCTGCTATCAAGGCTGCTATGAAGATAAAGATGGCTGGAATCACGAACAGGGAATAAGACAGAACTGTGATCGTTCGTGAGATTCCAAAAGGGAGGAAATGGACATCCTCGAAGATTTCGATTTCATTATCCATGGCATTCACAGCATCGATGCGCCACTCTGTCAATGCTTCTTTGGCAATCTCAAGATCAGGCCGGCAGGCAGGTAATTCACGATGGTCTAATCCTCTGCGGGATATCTGGAGCCATGCGCTGTTTTCTTCCTCATCGCAAGGAGGCAGGTTTTCCAGTACTCTCATAAGATACTGATCGATCTCTTCTCGGAGCAGAATATCCTTCAAGGGACGAAGATCCAGAGTGATCGGCCTCGGTCTTCTCTCTCCCCTCAGGACTTCCCCAACCTGTTCCAGCGATTCGGATAATTCATTTTCCAACCAATCCAACAGGCCAATCTCTTCCATGAGTTGCTTGGGTGTCACACCAGCCCTGGCTGCAGCTTCAAACCACGCCCTGGTGTTATCGTCCCTGATCACTTTTTCATCCTGAGCATCTTCGAAGATCTCCTCAGCAATCTCCGGAACCTCATCAATGATCTCCCGAGGCAGATCAGATATGAACTCAGAGGATACCGTGGCCTTGGTCAGGCCGACAATCCAGATGACGCCAAAAAGAATGGGGAGTCCTACAAAAATAATGATGAGCAAAGCTATGATCTTTCTTGCGGCTGTCATATAATCCCTCCTTTTTAATATTGAGTATTTTCACTACTGTAACACAATTCTAAATTACATCAATCAAAATTACAACATTAATGTTTTTCAATTACTATATACGTAATTATGCCCCCTTTGGTTCAACTTTAATTCTTAATTCCCCAAATTCGGGGACAGTATACGCGATCACTTAATTAATAGAATTACTCAACGAGGAATGCTGTCGTTGAACATAATCCCGTCTCTCAATTGCCAAGAGCTTGATTGAGTATCCTGTCACCAAATTATGGATTCAATCTAAATTTGGGGACAGAATTTGGTACACTTGACTCAGTTAGAGAGTCTATCTAATTAGCAGAAGTAATATGGATATGGCTCAAAACACGTATCTAATCGAGCTTTCTTAGAGTAATGGAATACTGCATCCAATCTGAGACTCCTCCCCTGACAACCTTCCCATTAACTAAGGGGAGTTCTTCTCTTGAGATAGCGCCGGTAAACTCTTTTGTTCCGAAATTCTGCTGATAACGAATCCTCCCCAAGTAAGATTTTCGAGGAGTACATCTAAGGCACTCCACAGGGAAGAAATCAGGCCATTTGAGCCGCACTGAATTGCCAGTCACTGTGCCACCAATAGACTTGCCCACCAACGCTCCCTCTTTGGTCCAATCCATACATTCTGTGGATTCACACCTATATAAATCATCATGATCAAAAATAAGAATTGGCTGTACATCTATGGAAAAAACCTGACCATTTAAATAGGAACGATTGCTGCCACTTCCTATTACTGTAAATTCTCCGACCAATTTCCAATCAAACTTAACTGCAATCGGCAACTCCTTGCTTTCGTTTCTGAGTTTCTCATTCTGAATATTCGGCTGGTATTTATCCGTTTCTTCCCCAACAATGCTAACCCGCCACAGCTCGATGCCATGCAAGGTAAAAGTCGTCTTACCCACTCCAGGGACTTCGATGGTTGCAGTGGCTCCGTCCCTCAGCTCGATCGTCACGCCGCGCTCCAATTCCGGTCCTCCTGGGGCTAGAGTGTGTGGATCGAATGTCTGCACATGTGGTTCGGTTTTGGACGTAGGTGGAATATTTACTGTGAGGGTACCCCTTACAGGAATTCTGCCATGCTCAAACCAGAACCGAAGATTTTTTCCCTCTTTTACTCCTTTGACTTCGAAAGAGCCCTCCCCTTTCATACTGCTGTATTTAAAATATGGATTAGGAGCATGAAGGAAATCATAAGTTACAGATAATTCCCCAGGACCAGAGAATTTCCCTCCTGACTTCGCCTGCAGATAGGCTTCCCCCTTGGCCTTGGTCTCCCACCCCGCTTGACCTGGTGTTACTGGGGAGAGGGTGATTTTGGACTCAACGATAAGTACCAATTCATCTTTAATTTGTCCCGATGCTATTGTCACGAAAAAGAGAGATAATCCCGAGCCGAACAAAATCCCAAGAGTCAATCGAAACCAGATTTTTGATTTAAAATCCATCGTTTATCCCCATTATCACAATTCTTTGATTCCTCATCTAGCTTTTTTTTACGTAGTCCTATATTTTGGGCGTTCGGATATGCTTCTATTAATGACCTGACGATCTATCAAAGAAAGATTTTCATTTTTTCTATCCCTATTATAAGTCATCAAGAATCAACCATGTCTTTTAAATCAATCAGAAAACGTATTTTTCTTTCTTCCTCTTCATGATCTCCCGGAACAGCGCTTTATCCCGCAGAGAATCATACACAAGAAGTTCGGTCAGAGGTAAGTAAGAATACAGAAATCTGGAAAGCTCAGTTTCTCTTTTTATTTCATCCTCAATAGAAATGATCGCTCTGTCTTTTATTCCCAAGGACCATAATTTCGTCATAATTTCGGGACGGTATACTCAATAACCTAATTAAGTTAAGTGATCGCGTATACTGTCCCCGAATTAAATTCCATAAGAAGATGGAAAGGATAAGGATTCCTTTTTGCTCGAGTTGTTGCCTTCTATTCATGAGATCATTTAACCAAAATATCATAAGAGGAGCTACACCTCAAGAGGTTGACTTTTTTAAGCCCTAGTATTACTATAGTAATTGTATATTTAGTGTGGGAAGATAACAAAAAAAATGAACAGAATTAGAAATATCAGTCAGATATACAAGGCAAAGCCCACTCTCGAAGGCGCAGGCGTACATCTGAAACGAGTGTTCGGGCATGCTGAAGTTCCGACATTCGATCCCTTTCTGCTGCTGGATGATTTTCATTCCGATAATCCAGGCCATTATATAAAAGGATTCCCCTGGCATCCCCATCGGGGAATCGAGACAGTCACATATATGATCGCAGGGAAAGTGGAGCACGGGGACAGCATGGGTAACAAGGGAACGATAGAAGGCGGGGAGATGCAGTGGATGACAGCCGGGTGCGGGATCATCCATCAGGAAATGCCGGAGGGAGATAGCGGTATGCTGTGGGGACTTCAACTCTGGGTGAATCTTCCGGCAAGCCACAAGATGATGAATCCACGGTACAGGGATGTGAAGGCAGTAGATATTCCAGAATATAAGGCGGAAAACGGTGTGAGGGTAAAGGTCATCTCCGGCAAATTCAATGGACACGCCGGTCCAGTGAAAGATATCGTCTGCGATCCTGAGTATCTAGATGTGAGCGTTCCGGCTGGCAAAAAGTTCGAACATCATGTGGCAAGAGGGCACACCGTATTTACCTATGTGTTGGAAGGCGCAGGATATTTTGATCCGGATAAGAAAAAAGCCATCCCCAGAGAGAATCTGGTGCTTTTTTCGGACGGTGAGAATGTGATCATTGAAGCTGCTGAAAAGCCCCTCCGCTTTTTGCTCATATCAGGCAAGCCGATAAACAAACCTGTAGCATGGTACGGCCCCATCGTGATGAATACCGAAGAAGAACTCAGACAGGCGTTCGAAGAGTACCAAAAAGGTACATTCATCAAAAATTAAAATCAGAACTGACAAAGCGATTATTCAGCAACAGCAACTTTTCAACAGATGTGGGATTTTTATAACTTGAAGTTATAAAAGGCGCGACTTTTGTTATCTATATTGCTAGGAGCTAGATCTATCCCGAATGCCCTTGGCACGAAATTCTAACTTTTCTGCTTCGTCTGCCCGATCAATTTTACGCAGTAGGATGGCATAATTTTCTAAAGTCTCCGCCACATTCAGATGATCCGGTCCTAGGCTTTTTTCAAAGATTTCAAGTGCCCGTTCATAAAGCACCTCTGCCTCGTCATGCTTCTCCTGATCTCTGTATAGATTTGCCCGTTCTCTAAGGCTGTAGGCCACATAAGGATGGTCTTCTCCCAAAGCCTTTTGCCAGATCGCAAGAGAACGGATATAATACGGTTCGGCTTTATCGAATTTTCCCTGATCCCTGTAGAGGTTTGCTAAATTGTGGAGGGCAATGCCTACATCTGAATGATCGGGACCCAGGGCTTTTTCCCAAATCGTCAATGCGCGCTCATAAAGAGGTTCCGCCTCTTCACGCTTTCCCATGTCCTCATAGAGAGACCCCAAATTGTTCAGACTGCTAGCAATATCAGGATGATCCTCCCCCAGCTCTTTCTTTGAAATCTCTAATGCTCGCTTGAAAAGAGGCTCTGCCTCCTCGAACTTACTCTGAAGGTGATAAAGAACCCCAAGGTTGGTAAGGGTGTTGCCGACTTCCGGATCGTCCGGCCCCAAGGTTTTTTCTTTTATGGCCAAAGATCTTTGAAAAAGAGACTCTGCCTCTGCATATTTTCCCTGGTTCCAGCAAACCACAGCGATACTGTTAATGCTTTTGGCCACCTCAGGATGGTCCGGACCGAATATCTTTTCTTTAATTGCCAAGGATTGACGAAAGGAAGATTCTGCCTCTTGGTATTTCCCCTGAGTGTCATAGAGCACAGCCAGTGTGTGAAGCCCAGCCGCAACTTCCAGATGTTCCTCCCCATAAACTTTGCGCTTGAGGGAGAGGGATTTCTCCAATATGGGCGCAGCCAGAGTAAAAAGCCCTAAGTTTCTGTAGACTCTTCCCATTGTCTCCATCAGACGGGATTGAATCCGGGGCTGATCCTGGAGCTCCTCCTCGATTTTTTCTGCACCCTTATCCAAAATCTCCCGCGCAGTAACCGTATTCCCTCTGGATTCGCTGGGATCTGAGACCTCGAAAAGAGCCACTAAAAAATCCGACACTTGCTGTGCTGTCGCGGCTTCTTCGCTTGCCTTTTTTTCTGCTTTGACAGCTTTCAACAACCCGATCGTCGTTCCTGTTATTCCTATAATCATCGCGAGCACAACGACCGTTGCTGCAGCCACTCCTACCTTATGTCTTCTCACATACTTCCTCAGCCGATACAACGCACTTGGAGGACCTGCGATCACAGGCTCGTGCTTCAAATACCTCATAACATCTGCCGCCAGCTCAGAGGCTGATGCATAACGCTGAGTCCGGTCTTTGGCCATAGCCTTCATCGTGATCCAATCAAGCTCTCCTTTGAGCTGTTTTGCAAGTGCAGACAAATCCGTCTGACGGCTCTTGACTGCATGATTTGTGTCAAATCCAGGGGTGGTCAAACGCGTGCTCGGCTTGGGAGGTTCTTGTTCACGGATCCTTCTGCGGATCTCGTCAAATCCAGCGCTTCGAAGCTCCTCGGACTCAAACGGAAGCACTCCTACCAGCAGTTCATACATAAGCACTCCAAGAGAATACACATCTGTGCGCGTGTCTATATCCAGTCCTGTCATCTCTGCCTGTTCCGGACTCATGTACTCAGGTGTCCCGATGAGCTGCCCCAACTCAGTGAACATCGTTCTCTCTGTCAATCTCTGCGATATCGCTTTGGCGACTCCAAAATCTATGATTTTTGGAACGGGCCGGTCATCTTGAATGGTCACCAACACATTGGAAGCTTTGATATCCCGATGGATGATCCCCTTCTGATGGGCATGCTGAATTCCCTCACAGACCTGGATAAATAGCTCGAGCCTCTGGCGGTTAATCAGGCGGTTTGTATCACAGTACTCTGTAATGGGCACGCCTTTCACGCATTCCATTACGAAGAACGGGCGTCCTGTCTCGGTTGCTCCGGCATCAAAGACCTTGGCAATGCTGGGATGATCCATCAATGCCAGAGCCTGCCGTTCCGACTCGAAACGCGCCACCACCTGATTGGTATCCATCCCCCATTTGATGATCTTGAGAGCTACCCTTCGGCGAATGGGCGCAGTCTGTTCAGCCTCGTAAACCTCTCCCATGCCTCCTTCGCCCAGTTTCTGGACGATGCGGTAATTGCCTATTACTTCTAGACTGCTCGTAGATGAGGGCGGAATGGTTTTTGTGGCTTTGATATTCTCACTGGAGGATTGCCCCTTTTTGCCGTCTGAAAGATGAGATTTTGTCTTTTTATCGCTCATGGATCTTCAGCATTTTTTATGAATTTATCATGTTCAAGGACACCCTCGAACAATGAAAACAACTCGCATGTTGTCTTTGCTAGGCACGAAGTGCCGAAGCAATGCATGAGATTCCTTCACTTCGTTCGGAACGCAGGATTGCCACGCTCGCTTCGCTCACTCGCAATGACGTGGTGTATTTTTTCAATAATAATTCAGGCGAGTTAAGTCTATAACAGGAAATATGATGAGTCAATCAGCCTGTTTGCAAGTTAGCATCTTTATTTCCGTGATAAAGATGTGTTTTTTTCGGGAAACAGGCTCTATTCCTCCTGTCTATCGACAATTCTGGGGCAACCTCAAAATTGCCGATAGAAAATGTCATGGCGAGCGAAGCGTGGCCATCTCAAAATATTACCAAGCACCCTTTCGTCTCCCTAATGACTTCGGAATGTGCACATTGTTGGTTCTGCCGGCAATCTCGGGGGCGCACCCTCCGATTGACGAGATGTTCAAAAAGTCTTACCATGGATAAACAGCAATCTGCAGAATAATCCACATACAGGAGACAAAAAATGGCTAAGACACACATGATTGGCCATAAAAAAGTCATTTTTTCAGGATTTTTTCTCCTTCTCCTCTTCTCAACGCTTCAAGCCGCACAGGAAAATCCCGCTACGAAGACACGAAGCTTCGAGGAGCTCGAAGATGCCATTGCTCAGGCCAAAGCAGAAGTTCAGGCCAATCCAGAGAATGTGGGGGCTTACTCCCACCTGGGTCAGCTTCTCTATATGGGCGGAAAATACCCTGAGGCGGAAATGGCTTTGAACAAGGCCCTCAGTCTCTACAAGAGACATCTCCCAAGCCTGGTCACACTAGCAGACCTCTTCAGGCGGAGTTACCGGTTTGAAGAAGGAGAAGAAGTTTTGAAAAAAGCTTTGGGGGTGGCTTCCGACAAAGTGGACGTCAAACTCCTGGAGGCCAGATTCAAAATCGACAGGATGGATTTCGAAGCCGCCCAAAACATCTACAAAAGCATTTT
>Ga0209636_10006057_pt1 | contig 12346 bp, 10 predicted proteins | sample DeeMarSWOR152_54_FD_187464 | JGI IMG/M metagenome (GOLD analysis project Ga0209636, IMG submission 187464) | Marine sediment microbial communities from White Oak River estuary, North Carolina - WOR-1-52-54 (SPAdes) (version 2) | ecosystem: Environmental > Aquatic > Marine > Intertidal zone >...
CTCGGCAATACTGTTACCGTCGTTCAAACAGGTCATCAGGCAAGGCGAGTCAGACCACATCATGTGTATTGGCGAGCATCCTTTGGCTGGATATTCATATTTCACAAATTGTTCTTCAACAGGGGGACCTTGCCAAGAACTGCCATGTATGGTAAATGATCCTGTCAGAATAGCTTCGTGAACCAGGGTCTTGGGTATAAATTGCTTGGGCAAGCCGGTATACGGGAATGGCGAATAGGAGTGGCAAGCAGGGACTACATTTATGGGAGGATTGTTTATGATACTGCTGGGATGGGGAGGATACGCTGGATGGTCCTCGGAACCGAATACTCCCTTATCATGAATATTAAACTGGTGAGTCCCAGGTTTGCCCAATCCTTGCATCGCCAACAATACTGCCTCTAGCCTCGCTGGTTCATGTGAAAACGGCCCCCGTATATAAGGTCCACCAAGACCATGCATTACTGTAGTAGTTTGGGATGCCCATGCCCTCGCTAGGGCTTTTATTATCCTTGTTGGGATACCGCATTTCTTTTCAGCCCACGAGGGGGTCTTGGCAATCCCGTCTTCATTACCGAAAACATAATCTTTGAATTTTTCAAAGCCTACAGTGTGCGTAGCAATATATTCCTTGTCATACGTATCCCGAGTAATCCACTGGTAAGCTATAGCCAGGTGCAGAGCGGCGTCGGTATTGGGTAGTACTGGTATCCATTTGTCAGCGAACACCGCTGCGCCATAGTTCAAGTCAGGGCAGATATATATCTGTTTTATACCAAGTTCTTGGAACCAGTAGCAAACACGGCTGAGCAAATCGCCACCACTGAAGCCGCGTGTAGTAGTAGCCGGGTCACAGCCCCAGCAAAGGAGCATGTCGGTATTCCTGGCGACATCAGGTAAAAGATTAGTTGTACCGGGCATCAACCCGACAGGTTCCCCAACCCAGACGTGTTTGGTACCCCAGTACCATCCTTCCCAGCTGTCCGCGTTTCGTACCTGCAAGGTATAGCCTCCCAGAAGATCCATAAGGCGATTAAAACACCCGTGAGGACCGTGCACTGTTTTTGTTTCGCCATGTCCGTCTCCCTGCAGGAAGATTGATTCTGGCCCGTACTGGTTGATTAATCTTCTTATTTCTCTGATAATTATGTCCAAGGCCTCATCCCAGGAGATTCTAACATATCCACTTTTCCCTCGGTTTTGTGTATTCCGTTCACCATTAGGTTCCCAGTCGACTCTCTTCAGAGGATACATCACCCGATTGGGGGAATAAATGCGCTTCTTATAACCTATACCGAAAGGCCCGAGCGGTGACTTCATCGGAGTCTGAAACACCTTGCCACGAGCTTCTACCTTCCAGGGTTTAATCTCTTCCTGCTTATATTTCCAATCATAGTGAAGTGGCCTGATTCTAACTATTTTACCGTCTCTTACGTCTACTGCAGCCACGTGTGACCCCATACCGCTGACAGAGCTAAGTCCTGTACCCTTTATTAATGTTTTTTCGCCTGTCTTAGATTTCTCTTTTAGTCCTTCATTTTCTGTAATTTTCATATACCCCTTGATAGCTGATTAATTTTCGATTAAGTCTATTGACCTGCCCTGAAAGGGATACCAACTTTTAAGTTAGTGTCACCGGCATGATAGCTTCAGGAGTAGGTGGGCGGCAGCCAAGTGAGCTATGCGGTCGTACATGATTGTACTCCTTCCACTATTCTGCAATCAATATCTTTACTTCCGAATTTTAAACTAACCGTTTCCTCAGCCGCAAACGGAGCATGAACGTTTCATGGTAGAAAGTCTGAAACACGGGTTTGCCAATGTCCCCACTAAGAACCTGGGAAAGAAAACGAGCCCGGTCCTTGTACCATAGGAAAAACTTCCTGAGGAAGAGAAGGAAGAATACAGAAATTCGGTGCGACAGCTATCAGAGCTCCTAGAGAAGGCGCATTTCCAGATTTACCGGTTCCGGGTAAAGCAGGAATAGACACACCGTGTGGTGATAACTGATTTCTAATAGGAGATATAAACGAATGTCACCCAAATCATTTATCGCTCAAGCTGCTCAGGGTTTTTGTGATTTCTTGCTTTAATTGCTCGTTCTGGTTAATCTGAGCGAGGCTCGTAATCAGGTAATTTTTCAAATCTTGTTGGTTTAACTCAATGTTGAAAACCTCACAGAACGATTGAACTACACCCCACCAAATAATAGTGCTACTCATAGCATACTGCGTCGATTCAGACAGACCAAGTATTTGCTGAATCTGTTTCAGCTTAACGGCCTCATCTACTTCAAGAGTCAGATCCGGTATTTTAAGCTTATATTTCTTACCATGCTTCCACTGTATATGCCCTGACAGCCCCTGCCTGGTTCTAAAAGATTCCCCACAATACTGGCAGGAAAATCTTTTCTCCAGAGAATCTTTGGTTAGTTTAGGCATTATTTCCCTCCTTATTTTTGAGTCACCATATTGTGGCATAAAAGGTTGCTAAATTGCTAATAACCATGAAACCACAGTAGGAATCCAGGGAAGAAATCCTCTTTCGCTGGTTAAAAATCCTAACTACATGCAATAATAACTGGGGAGTAGGTAAAATCAATGCCAGACGTAGTTTTCAGTATCCCGGTCAACGGTACCATCCGGATTGAAGGGTTAGACCCTTACAAAGGGTTCATTATTATAACAACCGTTGTCAAGCCCTGAGTAACTGGCAACAAAATGGCTTTAATATTGACATCACAATTTCAGGTGAAATATTGACATCAGCTTTATCAGCCAATATAATACTGATAATTCACCTGAAAACACACTTTCAAAAAAGGAGGTAGAGGAAATGGAGAACCAATTACCTTTCATCGCAGAGGTCAGTGGTTCAAATCCTCTACCGCCCACCATGTCAGCAGTTCACATGACGAGGAATTACCCATAAGGGAGCTTTTGGAAGCGCTTCTGGGACCGTAGGAAAAATGAAGGTTGATGTTTTTGCCCATATCCTACCGGAGAAATATTTAAAAACCTACAGTCAGAAGAATAAAGCAGCCCTCGAAACCTTTGAAGCCACAAATCGTGCCGTTACCGAACTTGATGTGAGGTTTCGGCTTATGGATAGGCATCCCGCGCCTATTTCCCCTTTAAATATTGAACAAAATAGCGAAAAGTGATTATGGGTTTTCTCTGCGCCCTTGCTTGTTGCGCGCAAAGAGTCAAGGGGACTAAAATGGGAATGGCCGAAGGAAGTCTCGTAGCAAAGGCGGTTTTCCGCATCCGGCGCAAGGAGGAACCAAGAGATGCCAAGTGTAGAACAGAACTTGACAACCGCACAAGATTACTTCGCCGAATTATATGTCGCTGGACTAATGGCCAACACGGGTTGGAACGTGTATTTCCCTCATCGTGACAGAGGCGTGGATTTTATTATTTCCAAAACTGGATCTGACGGAAATGAAATTATCAGACCAGTACAGGTAAAAGGTAAATATCCATCGATAGAGAAAGGTGATAAGACAACTTATGGTTACGTAGGCAGACTGAACCAGGTTCATCCTGATATGGTTCTTGCAATCCCGTTTTTCGCCGCAAATCAACCCGGCCCTGCCTTGTTTGTCGCATATATGCCTTCATCAAGAATAAGGTCCCACTCCCGAGGTTACAGGTGCCAACCGGCGGCCTTCAAGAATGGAAATCCAGTCCCTCGGCGCGACTATAGAAAATTCTTTGATCATGCAGGGTTAGAGCTAATTGAGCGATCCGATTGGAATAGCTGCTGACTCATCCAGGTACAACTACTGACCTGTCTGATTTCTGCATTGGTGGAACCCAAAAGGGCGAATTGTTAATTTTGTTTTCCTAAACACCACTTCTCTCTCCAATGTCTAACTACATTCTGCACGCCTAAACCTGCATCCACCTCGTTCTATGCTATAATTGAGTCGTTTTAGAAAGAGAAGTTAATATAGAACTAGTCTATCATGTTTAACCAAGGAACTAACCAGCCTGTTAAAATTAGACCACGGTTTTTCTACGGCTATGTCATAGTTGCGGTCACTTTTATCATTATGGTATTGTCGTGGGGTTTATATATTGTCTTCGGCGTTTTCTTCGACCCGCTGCTTGTGGAGTTCGGGTGGACCAGAGCCATGATTTCAGGAGCCTACTCGCTTTCCTCGATTCTGGGTGGTGTGCTGGCTATCGCCATGGGAGGGCTTACCGATAGGTTCGGGCCCCGGCTCGTGGTAACATTCTGCGGCTTCTGTTTAGGTCTGGGGTATTTGATGATGTCGCAGGTCAACGCTCTCTGGCATCTCTATCTGTTCTACGGCGTGATAGTAGGTATTGGCATGAGCGGACTCTGGGTACCGCTGCTGTCGTCAATAGTCAGGTGGTTTGTTGGTAGAAGAAGCCTGATGACGGGTATTGTCATATCCGGCCTGACCATAGGTCAGTTGATAGCACCACTGGTGATTAGTCGGCTTATTGCTGCCCATGGCTGGCGCCTGTCCTGTATCATACTGGGCGGCGTTGTTTTGCTGATAATCGTTTTAGCAGCCCAGTTCCTGAGGCGTGACCCGGGTCAGGTAGGCCAGTTGCCTGATAGCGAGAATGAAGGAAAACAACAGGATTTGAAATCCGATAGTAAGGATTTCATCCTCAAGGAGGCACTTCATACAGCGCAGTTCTGGTTGGTTGCCATCATATTTTTATGCGTCGGCTTTGCCGCTTTCGCTATCCTGGTACATATAGTACCACATGCCATTAAGTCGGGAATCTCAGCCGTCACCGCCGCCAATATCCTGGCTATTAATGGGGGGATAGGCATTATCGGCAATTTTGTGCTGGGCGGCATCATTGGTGACAGAATTGGCAACAGGAAGACTTTTATTATAGGTGCTGTTCTCATGGCGGCGTCTTTGTTCTGGCTGGTGCCTGCCAAAGAGGTGTGGATGCTCTACCTGTTTGCCGTTGTCTTCGGCATCGGTCTTGGGGGTATGGGCACATCGGAGTCTCCTCTGATAGCCAGGCTTTTTGGTCTGAGCTCCCATGGTCTGATTTATGGGGTGGTCGGTCTTAGCTGGACAGTCGGGGGTGCTGTCGGTCCGATCGTGACTGGTTACATGTGCGATGTAATTGGCAACTATCAGCTTGCTTTTCTGTTATGCGCTGTTATCGGCGTCGTCGGTCTCCTCTTGCTGGTAATATTGAGACCAACGAAAAGACGCGGGATTGAACTCTAACTTTCTCAGTCCACGGCTGAGTCTCTAGTATCCCTTCTTTCTGTCGATAACATTCAGCAGTTTCTTCACGTTAAGGTAGCGTCCGAGGTTTTCGCAGAATAGTTCAGTGGCGCGCGATGTAGTCTTACATGCCGCCTGCGACATGTGGACTTAAGATTACATCTTAAACATCGGGGATTGATCAATGGGGTTTCCGATGGCAAGCGAGAAGTCTGGTGCATAACAGACGAAGGAGAACGAGCTTTGAAAGAGCACCAACAAGGCATGAGGTAGTGCGGGGAGGTCGCCCTTGAATCTCTTCCATTGTCACCTCCTGATTCTGCCTATTTTAGCTCCTATACCATTGGGTCAAAGCTTCCTGACGATGGCTGTTCCTTTAGGATTCAGGATAGCATCTAGACGATTTCGAAACAACGGCTATAAAGTTAAATATAACTAAGGCGAAACATGAGGTCAACTGGCACAATAATCCCGTTTTTGTTGAGCCACGGTTACTCAGTATCCTACTGACGGTAAATATTACCCAGCGTATATACAGAATATGAGCCTCAATTGCACCTTTTAGCGAACAGTGTCCTCCAAGAAATTGATACTCAGTGCGCCATCAACAGTGGCCAGATGCACCCCGTTGACGCGGTGCATCTGGCCTTTTATACTATAAGTGGCGGGGTTCACGGAAGCTGGCCGGAACCGGAGAGTAGCGTCTGTTTTATAAACAAGTGCACAGGAGTTGGGTGGATGTATCAAAGTATCTTGGTGCCACTGGATGGTTCGGATGTTGCGGAGTGCAGCTTGCCACACGCGAAGGCGATTGCCAACACCTTCCAAGTCCACAAGGTATTTCTGATAATGGTGCTGCCTCCCTTCAGCTCGAGGGTTTTAAACCGGGTCCCTTCCACAAAACTTGATATAGTGGCCCAATCCAGCGAGGCTGACGCTCGGAAATACCTTGCGGAAATATCCGCTTCCCTCGCGGAAGAGGGCATAAATGCTGAGCCCGTTGTAGCTTCAGGAAAGCCCGCGGAGCAATTAGTAAATTTTGCCAGAGGAAACAGTATTGACCTGATTGTTATGGCGACGCGCCGGCCTTTTGGAAGCGTCGCTGAGACGGCAATGCGTACTTCATCTGTCCCGATGCTTGTAGTCATGCCACCTGCTTGAATTCGGCCAATACCGAAAAGGGCTTTAAAGGTTAAGGGAGGGCCCGTGTTGCTAAATGGAAAAAGTTGGTACCAGTTACCAATCGAGCGGGCTTTAGAAGCTTTAAAGACAGGAAAAGATGGTCTTACCTCAAGCGAAGCTAAAGCGAGACTGGACCGATATGGCCACAACGAGCTGAAGGTCAAGAAGCGAAGCCCCTTCGTCAGATTTATTCTTCAGTTTCACAATGCTTTACTCTATGTCCTGATGGTCGCTGCCCTCATTGCCGGTCTGTTGGGAAAATTCATGGACATGTACGTAATCATCGGGGTTGTCCTGGCTACGGTGGTAATCGGCTTCATTCAAGAGGGAAAGGCTGAAGCCTCCTTGGAAGCCCTGAAAAAGATGCTGGTGGCAGTAAGCCGTGTCATGCGAGACGGCAAGGTCAAGCAAATAGCCACACGGGAGCTCGTCCCTGGTGATGTGGTCCTGCTTGAGAGTGGCGATAGGGTGCCAGCTGATTTACGTCTATTCTCAATAAAGAATCTGAGGATTGACGAAGCGGCGCTCACCGGGGAATCGGTGCCAGAAGACAAGAGCACTGATGTCATCTCAAGACCTAATCTGAGTCCGGGACAACAGCTCTGTATGGCCTTTAGCGGGACGTTTGTTACCCAGGGTCGTGGTCAGGGAGTAGTGGTTGCTACCGGCCAGCAGACAGAGTTGGGCAAAATCGCCGGGATGATGGAAGAAACCAAGAAGGTGGCACCACCAGTAACGAAGAAGCTGGCTACCTTCACCAAGTTTATCATCATTACCTGTGTTGGATTTGGCGTTATTAATTTTGCCTTGGGGACATTGCTGGGGTACGATGTTGGCTACATGTTGCTCGCCACGGCCGGGATGATTGTGGCTATGATACCGGAGGGTTTGGCGGGCGCGGTAATTGCCGCTTTTGCCGTCGGCGCTACATATATGGTGCGGCGACATGCGCTTATCCGGAGGTTGCCTGCCGCCGAGACTCTGGGTTGCACCACGGTTATATGCTCGGATAAGACGGGGACCCTTACCAAAAACGAGATGACCGTGGTGATGGTCCATTGTGGCGGCAGGGACTGCCGCGTGAGTGGTGTTGGCTATGAGCCAAAGGGAGAATTTGTCCTAAAAGATAAAACAGTTAATGTGTATGAGTGTCGGGAATTGGGCGAAACTCTAAAGGCAGGTTTTCTATGCAATAATGCCGCACTGATAGAGGATGAGAAGGGATTTAATATCGAAGGAGACCCCACCGAGGGGGCTTTGATAGTATCAGCGGCTAAAGCCGGCATTACTAAAAATCTCCCCAGATTAGATGAGATACCTTTTGAGTCAGAGCAACAATATATGGCTACACTGAACAAGGGTGACGGTGAGAACATTATCTCTGTAAAAGGCTCTCCAGAAAGTGTTCTGAAGATGTGCCAGTACCAGTTGGTAGATGGGGCCACTGAGCCATTGCAACATGACCAGGTGATTAGAAAGTTCGAAGAAATGGCAAAAGATGCCCTTAGGGTCCTCGGGGTGGCTTATAAATTTGTGGACGGTGAGAAGACATCGCTCAATGAAGAGGATTTGAGGGGGCTGACCTTCCTCGGACTTCAGGGGATGATAGATACACCGAGGCCGGAGGCAATAGAGGCAATCGAGAAATGCAAGAAAGCCGGGATATGGACGGTGATGATAACCGGCGACCATATGCACACAGCGGTGGCAATCGCCCGGCAATTGGGGATAGGCGATGGCGAGAGCCGGGCGGTGACCGGGGAAGAGCTTCAGAGGATGAGTGATGAGGATTTGTATAGTGTGGTGGAGAGCGTGTCAGTATACGCCAGAGTCGCCCCCGAGCATAAATTCAGAATAGTTAAGCAATTGCAGAAGAAGGGGCACATTGTTGCTGTTACCGGAGATGGCGTCAACGACGCCCCGGCGTTAAAGGCGGCTGACATAGGGGTAGCTATGGGCATTACCGGGACCGAAGTGAGCAAAGAAGCCGCCGATATGGTCTTAACCGATGATAACTTTGCCAGCATAGTGGCAGCGGTAGAAGAGGGCAGGCATGTCTTCACCAATATTTGGAAGGTTATCCTGTATTTGCTGCCTACCAATGGAGGGCAGGGCCTGGTAATGATAGGGGCAGTATTATTATCACCATTAATACCTGTCTTTGCGCTTCGCCTACCCATCGAGCCGGTACAAATCCTGTGGGTAAACCTGATTATGGCCATAGGTTGCTCCATCCCCCTAATCTGGGAGCACAAGGAAAAGGGGATACTGGAAAGACCCCCGCGTGACCCAAATGAGAAGCTATTTAATCCACTGTTTCTCCAGAAGGTGGGGATAGTATCGGTAATATCAGCAGTGGCGGCGTTCTCTCTATTTCTTGCCTTTACAAACGTCATGGGGACTTCAGAAGATATCCTGACCCAGGCGCAAACTGTTGCTTTCACCACCCTGATTATGATTCAGCTCATTTATCTTTTTACGGCACGGTCAATAACGGAATCGGCTTTTACCTTCAGTCCATTTTCTAACAAATTGGTTCTTGCTGGCGCCGGTGTCACCCTGGGGCTACAGCTCCTGATAGTCTATTCCTTGCCTTTATTTGGGATTAGCCCTTTCAGAACGGCACCATTTCCACCGATATGGTGGCTACCAATAGTCTTGATTTCGTTTCTCGGTTTTCTCGCCATTGAACTTGAGAAACTCTTAAGAAGACGATTAAGAAAGGCTGCTGATAAGAAGGCGTAGAATCTGAAAACATGCCAGTGAAGGGAGATAGTTATGAAAGCTTACTTTCTGTTCACAATTGCCGGGCCGCTAGTGGTTTTGACATCTTACGATTCCATCAATGATCCCGAACTCTTGGAAAGGTGGAAGGCGAAGGGACTCACGAAATTCATTGCTCATGAAGTCTCACTAGAATCAGCTAAGGTTAAGTACGGGGGACACTTTGATATTGTCTGTCAGAATCTCCACGAGAGCGATGACTTTAGGGTACTAGACTATAGTGGAGAGCGGGCCTTCAGGAACTGGAGTTTTAAAGAGTTGGGTCCTGCTGTCTATCACGAGCCGGAATAAGCCTACAACATAGGCAAATAGCCATAAAAATAATGAGTGCTAACCGTTCTCATCTTCTTAACGGCAGGTATCATTGTGTAGTTGTGACCGGAGTAACAATCGCTTATATTGTTCAACCGGCAATTATATAATCAAGCTAAACACCAGCTCAAAAGTTCTGTCTATCGTACAGCACGGCCTACTTGAAACTTATAATAATAGCTAAAAGCGCTGGAATCGGCCTGAAAAGAAGCTGATTTTATTGGCGTTAATAAGACTATTAGCTTGTTTTTATCCGGTATTAACCCGATTTTGTTTTATTATTCACTAATTTGGTAACCAAGACATATTCATCGAGTTTCCCCCGTATTGAACGCGCTCTACATGCTTGTTGCTGCACGCGAAGCAATCCGGTACAGAGATAGACGGGTTACCATGGACTTTCCTTCTCTTTTAAAGCCGTAATAAGGTCATCAAGGGTGATGGCAGCCAGGGTCAGAGTTTGAGTAGTTCCTTTAGCACTCAATCGTATGGCCAGTTTCGCCACAACTTCATTACTCGGGGCTTCAAGAATATTTACGAAGTCATATTGGCCGAGAAGTGCGTACTGCGTCAATATCTTAACTCCCGTGTACTCGACTTCTTTATTAATTTCCTTCAATATTTCGGGATTTTCCTGAAGAGCCTTCCTCCCTTCATCAGTGAGAGTCGTCAGCATAAGATATACAGACATCGTCACCTCCTTTGATAGTATCTGGCCTCTTATTATGGAGGCATAGCTGCCCCTTTTGTCAATATGCGGCTAGTCTTTAATATTATGTGCCCGATAATCAGTTATGTTATAATGTAGCGAAATTGATACCAGCTTTATTAAGGTCAGGAGGTTAGTACTGGAAAGCGGGTCGTCTGACAATCTGGCGGAACTGAAGGCTAAAGAGGCGGAGGAACCCATCGCTTCATTCCTAAAAATGAGGCTGGTGGAGTTATCTCCAGGCTATGCCAGGGTAGTCATGAAGTTAACATCTGAATATCAGAATTTCAACGGTATGGTCTTTGGGGGAATCGTAATGGCGATAGCTGACCAGGCATTTGCCTACGCCACAAACTCTCTGGTCAGTCCCAGTATCGCCACTCAGTTTAATATTTATTTAATCGCTGGTGCCAATGTAGATGACGAACTAACTGCCGAATGCCGGGTGGTGAAGAGCGGACGGCGTGTTGGTTTCTCCGAAATGACAGTAACCAATCAGGATGGGAAACTGATTGCCAAGGCTACTGGTACTACGATTGTTGTAAGGTGATGATGGTTCCACAGGTACCCATACTCTTAGTGTTGATAGAGCAATGACGATGGAAAAGCGGGATACAATTCCGCAAATTATCAAAAATAACTTTGCCAAGTGGGGCTCACAGACAGCTATGTCTATGAAGATGTTCGGTATCTGGCAGAGATATAGCTGGCAGGATTACTATAAAAAAGTTAAATACTTTTCGTTGGGTCTGATAAGTCTGGGGTTGGAGCGGGGGGACGTGGTTTGTATCATAGGGGACAATGAACCGCAATGGTTTTGGGGCGAGTTCGCCGCTCAAGCGGCTGGAGCCACTGCCACCGGAATCTTCGTTGACTCTATCCCATCAGAAGTGAAATATATTGCGGAGCACTCTGATGCCAAGTTTGCTATAGTTAATGACCAGGAGCAGACGGACAAGTTCCTTCAAATCAAGGACGAGCTACCTTTACTGAAAAAGGTAATTTACTGGGACCCAAAAGGGCTGAGGAACTACGAAGACCCTATACTCATCAGCTTTGACGAGGTAATAGCACTGGGCAAAGAATATGAGAAAACGCATCTTGGTTTGTTTGAACAGAATGTGGACGAAGGCAGCAGTGATGATATAGCCTTCATTTACTATACATCGGGAACTACGGGCCTGCCTAAAGGAGCCGTGATTACTCACCGTGCCCTGATAACCACCGCTCAGGGATTTATTAATCGCTATCCGCTAGATGAGAATGACGATTTAATTTCCAACTTCCCCGCTGCCTGGGTAGGAGACAGCTTCTTCGCCACCATTCCTCACCTGCTGTCTGGAGCCAAGCTTAACTTCCCCGAGGAACCCGAAACTATCGCTGAGGATACACGGGAAGTTGGCCCTAACTTTGTGATATACGGTCCGCGGCAGTGGGAAGGACTGGTCAGTGAAATCCAGGTAAAGATGGTGGATGCTAATCCCTTAAAACGCTTTGTCTATAATCTGTTTCTGCCAGTAGGTCATAAAATTGCCGATATCAAGTTCCAGGGAAAAACGCCAAACCTGTTCTGGCGAATGCTCCAAGGGATTGCCTATTTAGCATTATTCAGGCCATTGAAGGATAAGCTGGGATTAAGTAAGGTCAGGTTTGCCGTAACGGGAAGCTCGGTGCTGAGTCTGGATACCTTCCGCCTTATCCACGCAATCGGTGTTGAACTTCGGCAATGCTATGCCAGCACTGAGGCGGGCTTTATCTCTTCCCACGGCAAAGGTGAAATCAAGTTTGAAAGTGTCGGTCGGCCGGCACTTGGCACTGAACTCAGGATAACCGATGAGGGGGAACTTCTGGTTACCAGTGAGTGCATGTTTAAGGGCTACCACAAGGACGACGAAAAAACTGATGTCACCCTGATAGATGGTTGGTGTCATACCGGGGATGCGGTCAATATCGATGACGAAGGACAACTGATATTCATGGATCGGCTGGAGCATATGGGCGAGCTAAGCTCAGGAGCTAAATATGCCCCCCAGTATATTGAAGGCAGGCTCAGGTTTAGTCCCTACATCAAAGACGCTATGGTTATTGGTGGCAAGGATAAAGACTTCGTCTCGGCTATAGTTAAT
>Ga0209636_10006058_pt1 | contig 12345 bp, 6 predicted proteins | sample DeeMarSWOR152_54_FD_187464 | JGI IMG/M metagenome (GOLD analysis project Ga0209636, IMG submission 187464) | Marine sediment microbial communities from White Oak River estuary, North Carolina - WOR-1-52-54 (SPAdes) (version 2) | ecosystem: Environmental > Aquatic > Marine > Intertidal zone >...
ACTCCTCACCGACACGCCTACGACACCATCAAAGGGTCAGACTTCCTGGCGGACCAGGAGGCGGCCTTCATTATGACCAAGGCCGCCCCGGGAATCATACGAGAGATGGAGCATTGGGGATGCCCCTTCTCGCGGTTTGAGGATGGCTCTGTAGCCCAGAGGCCCTTCGGAGGCGCCGGTTTCCCCAGGACCTGCTACGGAGCTGATAAAACTGGCCATTACCTACTGCAGACCCTTTTCGAGCAATGCGTGAAGCACCAGGTCAAGATCATGGAAGAATGGCTGGTTCTGGGATTATCTATTGACGATAACCGCATCTGCCGTGGAGTTGTCTGCCTCGACCTGCACAGCGGCAATCTCGAGATGGTCGGTGCCAATGCGGTGATATTCGCGACCGGAGGCTCCGGCAGGATGTACGGGACCAAGACCTCCAACGCCTTGACCTCCACCGGGCTGGGAATCGCAATGGCTTTCTGGGCCGGGGTTCCGGTAAAAGACATCGAGTTCGTGCAGTTTCATCCCACCACCCTCTTCAAAAACAACGTCTTGATGACCGAGGGCTGCCGTGGTGAGGGAGGATATTTAATAAACAAGGATGGCGAACGGTACATGAGCCGGTATGTTTCCGAAAAGGTTATGGAACTGGGTCCCCGGGACATTGTCTCCCGGAGTACGCAAACCGAGATTGAGGAGGGGCGTGGGGTTGAGGGGAAATACGTCTATTTAGACCTTCGCCACTTAGGGGCTCAAAAGATCTTGGAACGGCTTCCCGGCATCAGGGAAATCTGCATTGACTTCATCGGCATCGACCCCATCGAAAAGCCGATCCCCATCGTCCCTGGCATGCATTACACCATGGGGGGGATAGACTGCGATCAGGACGGTAGAACCGAGGTCCCGGGATTCTATGCTGCCGGAGAGTGCGCCTGCGTCTCCGTTCACGGCGCCAACCGTCTGGGAGGCAACTCTCTCTTGGAGACTGTAGTCTTCGGTCGGCGCTCCGGGGAGGATGCCAGCAATTACGTCAAAGATAAGGAGAAAAAGCCACAGGAGGCGAGCCTGAAGAAGACCTCAGAGGAGGTCAAAACAAAGCTCAATAGCATCGGAGGCGGCAACGGGAAGGAGCATCCTTATAAGATAAGGGATGAACTCGGCGAGGTGATGGTCAAACACTTCGGGATCTTCCGTACTGAAAGTGAAATGAATGACGGCCTCGATGAACTCGGCAAGCTTAAAGAACGTTTCGGAAACATTCGAGCCTTCGATTCCGGCAGGGCCTGGAACTTCGACAAACTCTGGATAATGGAGCTTGCCGGCAATCTGTGTCTCACTGAGTGCATTGCCCTCGGAGCCCTGAATCGTACTGAGAGTCGCGGCGCTCACTTCCGCCGTGACTTTAGCAAGCGCGACGATGCCAACTGGTTGAAGCACACCCTCTACCGGTACACTACGGAAGGACCTCAGATCGGCTACAAGGAGGTCCAGCTTGGCCGCTTCGAACCCGAGGAGAGAAAGTACTAAAGGAGAGCGAAATGGCATACTTGAAGATTTTCAGATACGATCCCTCCGGGGGAGTCGAACCCCACTTTCAGAGATACGAGCTCCCTCCCGAGAAAGGGATGACGATTCTGGAGGCCCTCTTCTGGATATTAGAGAATGAAGATTCCTCTCTGGCTTTCCGTTGCAGTTGTCGGGAGGCGGTTTGTGGCTCCTGCGCGGTGCACATAAACGGCGAATACCGTCTGGCCTGCAAAACTCAGGTTGACCCTCTGGGCGAGGAGATCACTGTCAGACCCCTCACTCATCTGCCGATCCTGAAGGATTTGGTGGTGGATATGAAACCCTTCTTCGACCAATATGAGAAGATAAAACCGTATCTCATTCCCAGAGAGGAACCGCCTGAGAGCAAAGAGCATTACCAGAGCGTCAAAGACCGCAAGAAGATCGATAGTCTCGTGGATTGCATTCTCTGTGGGGCCTGTTACGGGAGTTGCCCGGTGGCAATGGGCGACCCCGACTATCTGGGCCCACATGCACTGCTGAAGGCCTTGCGATTCGTGCAGGATTCCCGGGACGGTGCCAAGACTGAACGCCTGGCAATGGTGGCCACCGAGCATGGGGTCTTCCGCTGTCACACCATATTCAATTGCCAGAAGGTCTGCCCCAAGGATCTGGATCCCACCGGCGCGATTGCCAAACTGAAGATGAAGTCGGTCGGCTTCAAGATAAAGAGCATGTTCGGCTTTGCCCGCTCGGCTGGCTAAGGAACTCATGAGGGAACTTCTCCTAATAGCTTTCTCTCTTCTGACAGAATTATAATCGCTCGAACGGCGATGGAGAAGTTCCCTCTATACTTCTCTTCCGAACCTCACCAATCTCAAGCCCCCTAGCACCGCTCAACCTCTCTGTTTTGCACAGAGCATACTGGAAAACAGGTTGTCAAGCATTCTTGCGCAATCCCTGGGGTTGCGCATCGTCCAGTCCGGGCGGAGCGGATAAGAGTTCGGAGAAATGCGTACGCAGGACGCTGAATCATCTTCCTAAATGGCTGCAAATTGTGTTTCACTTTGCTGCTTTTTTTCCGTATATATTTGTGAAAACCGATGAAGCTTGAGGAAAAATATGAGAAACCAATTCTGTAGACTTGCCGGCTTAGTAATCATTATTTTCTTGGTTTGGGTAAATCCTGGGATTTCTATTGAAGCCGTAGAGGAGCCCTATATCCCGGACATAGAGACCTTCATGCAGATCGGCTATTGTGCCAGCCCGGCAATCTCCGAGGATGGGAGAGAGATCTTTTTCATCTCGAATATGTCCGGCGTCAGCCAACTCTACCGTTTGACTGAAGAGGGGTGGCCCTACCAGTTAACCCTCTTCCCGGATGGGATCGATTTCTACACCATCTCCTCCGGCGGAGAGTTCGTGATCGTGGGAGCTTCAACGGGTGGCAGCGAACAATCGCAACTTCACTGGGTGGATGGAAGCACCGGCCGAGTAAAAGTCCTCACGGAGAAGCCGGAGATCAGATACGGGACCGTAGTGATCAGCCCCGCTAAGACCCACATCTATTATCGCAGCAACGAAAGAAACATGAGAGACTTCGACATCTATGCCATGAATCTTGCCACCGGAGAGGAAATCAGGTTAGCAGAACTGGAAGGTGCCAACGGCGTCGAAGACATCACCGCTGACGGCAAAACCCTCCTGCTTTCACGCTGGACTTCGAGCTACAATTCGGATCTGTACCTCTTCGAGATCGATTCGAGACGGGCAGTACACCTCACTCCTCACAAAGGTGACGCCGTTTACGACTACCCGGAGTTCTCGCCGGACGGCCGCTTCATCTATCTCATCACAAACGAAAACAAGGCAGGCCTTCTGCGAGTCGCCAAGCTTGAGGTTCCCACCACAAGAATCGAATACTCTCAGGAGGAGACCGTCTGGGAGACAGAGGAGATGGCCACAAGCCCGGAGGGGAGATATATCGCCTGGGTCCTGAACGAAGACGGTTACGGCAATCTCTACATAAAAGACTTGCAGACCGGGGAGATGTTACCGACCCCACCTCTAAACGGGGTGGTCACGGAGCCTTATTTCGCCAGAGATGGAAAGCTGCTCTTCGTCTTCAACAGCCCCACCAAGACCGAGGACGTCTGGCTGTGGGACTTTCAGAACCTGGAGTTGAAGAGACTGACCAACTCCATCTACGCCGGGATTGACCCCTCCCTGTTCGTCGAGCCTCAATTGATTAGATACAAGACTTTCGACAAGAGGGAAATCCCGGGCTTACTCTTCTTGCCACCAGGTTACAGCGGCGAGTCGATCCCGTTTATCGTTCACGCCCACGGAGGTCCAGAGTCACAGTTCCGTCCCTATTTCTATCGCCACTTTCAATACCTCATCCTGAACGGTTACGGGATCTTCGCCCCCAACGTCAGAGGCAGCTCTGGATATGGAAAGGACTACGCTGCCCTGGACAACTACACGAAACGACTTGACTCCGTGAAGGATCTGAAGCACGGCGTGGAATGGCTGATCAAGAAGGGCTACACTAAAAAGGGAACGATCGGGATAAAGGGAGCCAGCTACGGTGGCTATATGGTTCTGGCGGGGATTACGGAATATCCAGAGCTCTTCTCGGCGGCAGTGGATGAAGTTGGAATCGCCAACTTCGTCACCTTCTTAGAGAACACCCGCGCCTATCGCCGGACCCTCCGGGAGGCGGAGTACGGACCCTTGACTGACCGTGGGTTCCTGAGAAAAATCTCCCCCATCCACAAAGTCGATAAGATCGAAACCCCCCTTCTGGTTGTTCACGGTGAAAACGACCCCAGGGTGCCGGTCGGCGAGGCCAGGCAGATAATAAAAGCTTTGTCAGACCGGGGAGTCGCCGTTGACAGCCTCATATTCCCCGACGAGGGACATGGCGTTTCCAAGAGGAAAAACAGTCTCGTGCTCTACCGTCGCATGGTCGATTTCTTGGACAAACACCTAAAATAGGAAACAGGGGACAGGAAACAGGAATTAGGATTTAGGAACTGGGGAGCAGACAGCGCCTAGTCGCCATTTACTATTCACCATTCACCATTTGCCACTCCGTGTTGCGTCAGGACCGAAGTCCGCCTGGGGCGGACGTGTCCTGACGCTATCACCAAACCCGAGAAACGAACATGATGCGATCAAATTCCGTCTTTATGAGACCCCCAGAGCCCTCAATCGCTCTCGAGCCTCTTCGGATACTAGTGAGTCCTCGTAGTCCTCCATTATCTGTTTGTAGACTCGACCAGCCTCGTCCTCCTCTCCCAGATCTTCTGATAGTATTTTGGCTTTCAGAAGCAGCGAGAAGGGGGCATAGAATCCATCGGGCGATTTCTCGATGATCTCGTCGAGCGATTCCAAAGCCTCCTTGGGTCTGTCCAATTGCCGGTTTGTCAAGGCGCGACGATATAAAAGCATATCCTTTAGGAAGGGATTCTGGGAATAGTCAAGCAATTCTATGTGAGCCAAAACCTGATCGAATTTCCTCTGTGCTTCTAAAAGAAAGAGGGTCGCCAGAGGGGTCATTTGACTTAAACTCGTATCTTGCAGTTCGGTGAGGAGGAACTGTCTCTCAAGACAGTCATTTATGAAAAAGCCCTTAGGGAAGTCTCTGATTAATCTTCCGTAAATCTTCTTCGCGTCCTTGTAGTTTCCGGAATTGAGTTGAAGATCACCACTGCGCAAGCGCGCCTCCTCCACCGCCGGCGATATTTCAGAATATGAAGCTACCTCCTCGTAGAGTCGGGAGGCTTCCTCCAGCTCGTTCATCATCAAGAGGCAATCGGCGCTGCGTAGTTTGGATTGCAGACGATAAGAGCCAACGGGATAACCTTCGGTGAGCTTCCGGAAATCTTGTAACGCCCCCCGAGGGTCCCTCAACTCATAAAGCTCAATCTCGCCGATGGAGAAAGTGGCCTCCGCCTTCAACTTCAGGTGAGCCTTGGTTTCCACCACCTGTCGATAAGTCTCTATAGCCTTCTGGCTTTGACCGAGACCCTGATAAGCCTTGGCCATGTTGATGAGAGCCCGGTATCTCGAAGGACCAGAGGGCGGTTTTTTGTCAAACAGATATCTGATCGCCTCCAGCGCTGTTTTGTGAGCCTTGTATTCCAGGCATTTGGAGGAGAAGTCGAGCAGCGGAGTGCTCTTGTTGTCGGAGAGCAACTCACAGATCTTGTAACTCTCCAGGGCCTGGTCAAACTCTCCGGCCCCCAGCAGAATCTCACCGTATAGGCGATACAAGCTCACATCCTTGGGACTCTGGCGGATGGCGCTTGAGATGGCAGATTTGATCTCCCCCTGGTCGGCGCCGGTCTGAATTATGGCCGATAACCTTTGGCTCACACTTCTCAGCTTTTGGGGGTTGCCCCGAAGGTAAAGCAGATACTCTTGGGAGGCCTCTTTCCACTCTCCCATGCTCTCATACATGCCTGCGATCTCGAAGGCGAAGGCGTAAGGCTTCTTGAGGTTTTTGCGGGCCAGACGATAAGTCTCTATCGCCTCTGAGAACTTCCTGTTTCGGGCGTACGTCTCAGCCACCAGCGAATAGGTATTGATCTCCCCGGGTTTGCTCCTTAAAGCCTCCTCCATAAGGGATCTCCCCTCCTTGGTGCGTTCCTGCTTGAAGTAGAGGTCAGCCAACTCCGAGAGAAGTTGCACGCTCCCTGGATTTCCCACAAGCTCTTCCTTGATGAAAGCTTCCAGTCTTTCATACTCCTTCAGATTCAGATAACCCTCCTTAAGCAGCTCTCTGGCGAATGAATCCTCTGGATTGGTCTCTAAGACTTTCTCCAGGATCTCCACCGCCTCCTCATACTTGCCCTGATCTATCAGTCTGCCGGCGTGATGCACCCTGGGGTTATCGGTGAAGTAAAGGCGGGAGGGGAAAAACAGCTCCTCTTGTTGTCCCAGCGCCTCTTGCACAAACAAGGAGCAAACAATTGCCAAGACAAAAGACAGAGCCAACCCCGCAGGCGCTCTTCGAGAGAGAATCCCCCTCCTGGCAGCTTTCTGAAAACTATTTGGAGAGTGAGTTGACATTCCCTTTTTCTTGAAGGATTACCTGTTCTCGTTAAGATTCTCCGAAAGCCTTTTGAAATAGGCCTTGACCAGCTCCTCGTATTGCAATGGGTAACTCTCTTTCAGCGCCTTCTTGATTTCCTCTTTCCTTTCATCCTTGGCCTCACCCAGGTCAGTCAATTCCGGAGGACTTCGTCTGAGCATATCCTCAGCGCTCTCAGCTCTTCTCTTCTGGGTGTAGTCCTGGCGGTGGAGCGACTTCTGGTAATCCAACAGACGCGTCAGAATTCTCTCCTGTCGCTCGACCACCTCTTGATTGAGTCTCCTTCTTTTCAGATCCTCAATGACCTTACTCATCTCCTCCTCGGTCCCCTCCAGACGCCCCAGAGTCTGACCCTCTCCCTGCATCTGTTCGAAGAGTTCCCTCAGAGACTCCCTTATGGCCTCCTGTTCGGCGGCCAGCCGTCCCAACATATCCTGGTGGCTCATAAAGAGGCGCTGTTGACTTCCCAGAGCCTGTGCGGTCTGTTGATTGAGGCTCTCCTGTCTCTGGCCCAAGCCCTGAAGCTGCTGGAGCATCTCGGAGGCGCCGCTGGCGCTCCCGGAACTCTTGATTTGGTCTAAGGCTCTGAGCAACATATCCGCCGCCCGGTTCAAATTTGCCATCGCTCCTATCTGGCTGACCCTGGCGTTGGGGTTGCGAGCGTCTAACGCTTTTGTCGCCGCCTCCATCTCTCCGGCCGCAAGTGAGATGGTCTTTGAGACCTCAAACGGTATGAACAGGCTCATCTCGGAGACCTCTCGGACATCCTTCAGAACCTTGTGAGTGCCGGACTCTAGGTTCTTCTGCTCCCGCGCCAAGGGCCTCAGTTCCGGGTCGCGATATTTCCTCTCCTTAACCTCATCGTGGAGCTCCTCCTGCCTCCCGGAAAGGTAGAGCAGGTCAAAAGTCGCTTTCTTGATCGCCCTCATTATCTCCGCCGAAAGACAGGAGCTCATGCATTGCTGCATACTTTGAAAACCGGCGAGCAGAGATGAGAAGCTTTCCGACAATTTGCCGCCACACTGCCCCGCCTTCTGCATCTGCCCACCTTGAAGGCTCTGTTGCATCTCGGAGATATTCTCGGGGATCTCGCCGGAGTCCAACTTCCGCTGCATCTGGTCCAAATTCTCCTGGGGAACCAGTCCGCTCTGCTGGCAACTGCTCTGGAAGGAGGAGAACTGCTTCTGCAGGGTTTGAAAATCATCTCCCTGTTGGCCCTCTCTGCGAGCCAACTGTTCTTGCTCTTCCGGCGTTGCCGCGGACTCTAGGCCCTGATTGATATCGTTCTGCTCATTGAGCAATTTCTCCGCTAGTTGTGTCAGGGCATCCAGTTTTTGCTCCACCTGCAGCTGCTTTAAGAGGGCCAGAGCCCTCTCCAAGTTCTGAAGCAGCTCCTCCTGGTTCATTTGGAACTTCTCCAGAGCACTTCGGAGGTCTGCGGGTCTCATGCGCTCTAAAGCTTCCTGGAGACGCCTCAAGGCCTCCTTCAACTCCGGGGTGGCGATCTCTTCTAAGAGTTGTCTCACCTCCATCATCTTGGAGAGCATCTCCAGGGTGTTCAACTGGTTCTCCTCTGCCTTTCTGATGCTCTCTTCCATCTGGTCAGCAACCTCCGCTAAGCGCTGGGAGAGCTCCGCCTGTTTCTGGACTGCTGACTGCAGCTCCTTTTTCTCCTGCCAGTCTTCAGGCAGACTGCGGCGCAGCTCTCTCGAAAACTCCCGCAGTTTTTCCTGCAACTGTCTCTCCTGCCTCAAAACCTCTTCTAAGTCTAATACCTCCCCCTCTCGCCTGATATCGAGGTCGCTCAGAATCTCATCCAGGGAGGGAAGGCGGGCGGTGAAGCTCTGGCTCCGCCCCGCTTTTGGACCGGAGATTAGATCGTTGTCGTGGACTTTCAGATAATAGGTGACGACATCGCCCGGAATCATCCCCAGGCTGGCAAGGTCCCAGTTGTAATCCGATAGAAGGTGAGTGCTTCCCTTCTCCTCCACCGGAATGTCCAGACTCCACTCCGGAGACCTCCCCCCTTCGCTCTCCAGGAAGTAATGAAGCTGCAGACTAAAGAAACCGTAATCGTCATAAGCCTCGAGGCTCAAAGGCAGAAGTCTGGTCTCGTTCAGATCGACGTTGGCGCCGGGAGAGGTAATCTCCACCGTGGGATAAGCATCCTGAAGCGGGGTGATTCTGTAAGCGATCGGCTCCGGATTGACGTTCCCCGACCCGTCCGCCAGCTCTATGTGATATGAGTCTTCTCTGCTCACCTTGATGTCAGCTACCGCCCGTTGACCCTTGAGGTCCATCTGGTGAGCTCCGCCCTTCTCGAAAATCAATTTGGCATCTTCGAGCTTCTTGTTGGAGGAGGCCTGGATGGTGACTCTCGTCCCCACCAGGGCGACGATACTGCCATCGTTCTCGTCGACCACAGTAGTGGGGATTCCGGAGTAGCGGGGATAACGGAAGGTCAGCTTCAGTCCGGTAATCCGCGGTGGGTCCAGAACGTTTACGGTGTAAGCAGGAGATTCCTCCCCCTCAGCTTCCAGTCGATAGCTGAAGCTGCGGCGAACCTCTTTGAATTCGTACGAGAAGTCGTAGTCTGAAGAGTCGCCGAGATCCTGCACTTCCGGCTTCATCGTTTCTCGGAAGACTGTCTCGGAACCCTCGTTCTGCCAGCGAATCTCAACCTCCTCAGGTTTTTTGCCGATGGTTTTGGCAGTTATCAGGACAGGCCCGTATTTGAGGACCTCGACATCGCCAGGAGACACCTCGAAGATGAAGTCGGGGGAGCGCTCAATCTCCGTCAGGGGATGGGAAAAAAGATAGAGAGAATCTTTAAACCCCGCCGGGAAAAGAAGTATCAGGAGAGCCCAGAAACCCAACAGTCCTAGCGAAACTCTTCCCCACCTGAAAAGGGGACGCTTGTCAACTGCCAGCTTGTGGTCGACTCCTCCGACAAGATTCCCAGCCCTTTTGATTATCGCTCGTATCAGGTCGGTGGAGTAGTTCTCGGGATTTTCGGTCAAGCGGGATTCTAACTCCACGGAGCCAATCAAATGGTCCTCAAGCTCCGGGAAGGCCTCTTCAAGTCTTAAGGCCAACTGCTCCCGGCTCTCGCGCCTGAAAAGCGGTTTTGCAAGGTGATAAGACAGGGCTGTGACCACCACCAGGCAACAGAGCCCCAGATAGATCAGTCGAGCTGTTGACGAAAGGTAAAAGAGGCTTCCCGAGGTCAATCCTACGATCAGGCAAATGAGAAGCAGAGAGAGCAGAATCAGAGACCCATAGCTCAATTCCAGCCAGAGACGGTATCTCCCGAATTCAGCTAAGAAGCTGTTCAGAGGTTGGGGTAAATTATCTTTCTTGCCTTTCAATTTCAGCGAATTTCCAAGAGACGACTCTGTCGTCCTAATTCAGTAACGACCATATGATGATGTTTGTGCCCATCTTCAAGGCCGCCTCCCTCTTTTCGGGAGGATCGTTATAGACCTGAGGGTCCTCCCAACCGTCCCCGATGTCGGACTCATAAACGAAAAAGACTATCAGTCTTTCCTCGTGGAAGATCCCAAATGCCTGTGGGGGCTTGCCATCATGCTTGTGGATTTTGGGCAAGCCATTGGAGAATTTCCAATAGCAATTGTAAATCCCGTGAGTGAATGGAAGTTCCACCAAGTCCTTGTCAGGAAAGACTCTTTTCATCTCCCTCTTGAAGTCATTGATCAGGCCATAAGAATCGTTGGCAAAAAGAAATCCCCCGGAGGTGAGATGAATTCGCAATCTCGCCACCTCCTCCTCAGTGAATCGCATATATCCGTGTCCGGTCAAAAAGAGGAAAGGATAGGAGAAGAAATCCTTGTCAGTCGGAGAGACGGTAACGATCTTCTCATTGACTTTGACGTTAGTGTTCTCCTTCAGGAACGTCAACATATTCGGCACCGCCGAGTATCCCCAGTACCAGTTGCCGCCGCCGCCATATTTGAGCCGCGCCATGGTGAAACCGCCATCCCCCCCTTGAACGAAACTTGCCCTGCAGATGCCTATGAGGAAAACAACAAGAAATACCGGCTTACTTTTCATTGCAGAGGAGCTTCCCCGGTTCCCGATGTCAGCACACCCCGAAGACTTATACGCCCCCCAACTCGCGAAGTTTACCAGCCGGAGGCAGACCGACTACCAGCGGCAAGGACGAAAACCAAAAAGCCTTCTTACGAAGGCCGCAGCTACTCATCGACCCAATATCAAGAGTGCCAACGTATTACCGCATTCTCTTGATGTTTTCCTTTATCCTTGACGGCATCTCCAACTCCATCCCTCCCGAATGATGAAAAGCAATCTATCTGGAGAAAAAAGAGCCCAATAGCTGCAAAACAGAGCTAGGTTGGTCAGTTACTTATACCTTCTCGGGGAACGCTTTTCCCATTCCACAATTACTGGGCTGGCGACGAAAACCGAAGAGTAGGTGCCTACAAGTATCCCCAGAATCAAAGCAAAAGCAAAATCGTGAAGAACCTCTCCCCCGAGGATTAAGAGGACCACGAGCACCCCGAGGGTGCTCAGACTGGTGACTAACGTTCGCGAAAGGACGTCATTTATGCTGGTGTTAATGGTGGAGGCGAAATCGCCCCTTTTCCTGAACAGTTTCAAATTCTCCCGGATGCGGTCGTAGACCACCACGGTGTCGGTGAGCGAATATCCCGCCAGAGTCAGCAGAGCAGAGATCACCAGTAGCGATATCTCTTTGTTCAGGATGAGAAATATGCCCAGGACCGTCAACACATCGTGAAAGGTCGCCACCGTGGCCGCGACACCGAAACGAAACTCAAAACGTATCCAGATGTAGATCAATATTCCCACCAGCGACAACAGGATCGCCCATCGTGCCTGCTTCTGAAGCGTCTCTCCAACGGCTGGCCCGATATCCTCAATAGAGTCGAGCTTGAACTTGTTACCTGGGAAACCCTGCCTCACCGCCGCCAGCAACTTGTCGCCCAGGAGTTCACCCTCGGTGGCCTGACTCTTAGTTCGAATCAAGAACGAATTAGGAGGGATATCGGCACCCTTCAGCTCAATTATGTGAGCATCGGCGAAGCCGCCGGAGCTGATCTGTCCTCTCAAGTCGGCGACCGAGACCGGGTTCTCGAAAGATCCCCTTATCATCGCCCCGCCGGCGAAATCGATCCCCAGGTTCCCTTTGCCAAACAGAAGGAGAACCAAGGCGGTAAGCCCGAGCAAGACCAGGATCCCAGAGAAGACAAAGGCGGCGTGTCTTTTCCCGATGAAATCGATGTTGGTTTTCCCAATTATTCGAAGCATTCCCACTCCTCTTCAGGCGGCTCCTCTTCTATATGCTCAAGGTCTTATACCCTTTTCGGATGTCGAAAATGGTTTTGGTGATCACGTAAGCGGTGAAAAGGCTGATGACAATCCCCAAAGACAACGAAACCGCGAACCCCTTTATCGGTCCGGTTCCAAAGATGAACAGGAAAAGCGCGGTAATCATAATGGTCACGTGAGAGTCAACGATGGTCAAAAGGGCGCGCTTGTAACCGGCCTCGATGGAGGCCCGGACGGTCTTGCCGGTACGCAACTCCTCCCGAATCCTCTCGAAGATGAGAACGTTGGCATCCACCGACATCCCCATGATCAGGACTATCCCTGCGATACCCGGCATAGTCAGGGTGGCACCAAGCCCCGCCATGGAGGCCAAAAGGAAAAGGAGATTGAAGAACAGGGCCAGATCAGCCACCAGA
>Ga0209636_10006059_pt1 | contig 12344 bp, 11 predicted proteins | sample DeeMarSWOR152_54_FD_187464 | JGI IMG/M metagenome (GOLD analysis project Ga0209636, IMG submission 187464) | Marine sediment microbial communities from White Oak River estuary, North Carolina - WOR-1-52-54 (SPAdes) (version 2) | ecosystem: Environmental > Aquatic > Marine > Intertidal zone >...
GATTTCGATTAACTAGTTGATTTAGCGTATTACCGTAGCCGAAGTCAGTAAAATTTACACTTAATAATTGTACCGCCATTAATGTCCCATAGATACTCAACTTTTCTGCCCCAAAAAACTTAGCCAGAATGACATTTGAGATAAACCCAATGAAGATTTTCAATCCATTCCCGCTAAACAGGATAACAGCATCTCTGACATAATGATTTTGACGAATAAACTGGAGGCTCCGCATTAACTTTTCCATGTCGCTTTAACCTGGCTCCAAAACTCCTGTAATTCTTGATCATATTTCTCTTTAATGAGCAGGAAATAAAACATTGTGAGAGAAGACAATAGAAAAACGGAGAGAACTATGAACATTCGTTTCGGCTTTTTCTTTCGATCTGGTGGGATTGCTTCGTCCAATACGATAACATCGGGAATCTTTTGTGATTCGCTTAATTTCACCTGCTCCAACATGGGGATGAGGACCTCAGCAATTTTTCGCTGGATTAATAACTCACGATATATTTGTAAATATTCGACGGTGATTGTTGGAAGTTTGTTTATTTGCTGTTCTAATTTTGCTAATTGACCTTTAATCGAAGCAATGTAAGGATGATTCGTACCGTAATTTTCTTTGAGGAAATCCTGTTGCATTTCTAAGCCAATCCGTTGCGCGTAAAGTTCACCAAGGAAATCAAGTCCACTCAGCTCTTCAGTGATGACCATAGGCATCTGTTCTCGCTCTTGAAATTTTTTAATTCGGTCTTCAAGTTTTCTCAGTGTATCTTCATTAGCTTGCACTCGTTGTTCGATTAATTTCTTGAATGATGCTAACTCATTTTTTGCGAACTCTTTCCCTCGTTCGTTTAATAATTCCAGGTAATAGTTTGCCATTTCAGCAGATCGAACTGGATCTTTATCGTAAACGGAAATGACGGTTTCATCATTATCGCCGAAGGAGAAGGACACATTACCGCTCAACTCCCTCAGGGCGTTAGACATTAATGAATCTGAAATGTTATAGACCTTCATCAGGTTAAATTTTCGAATCACTTTTTCATTAATCGTGCGGCTGTTCAGAATAGCTAAGTAACTATAGCCAGTCATTTTTTTCTGCCCTGTAAAACTTTGAATGACAGAAGAAATTCCACCACCCATTCCCAAAAGGGTATTCGGTGCCAATTCTGGCGCAAGAAACGAGGCTTCTGCCAGATACCATTTTGGCAAGAGTAAAGAGACAATCACACTGATAATTGTTAATGTAAATACAACACCGAAAAAGAGTTTTCTATGTCTAAGAATGAGAAGAATATATCGTTTTAACATCGAAAATCCTGATTTTTAATAAAGTCCTTACAAATTATTGTTCAATTTTTCATTTTGCATAAGCTCGATATAACAAAATTAAAGTGCCCACGGAACCAAGGATCTGAGCAACTTTTGCCATCCACTCGATATATGTATCAATTTCAATATCTCGTTTGCGGGGGACCCAAACTGTATCACCAGGTTGAATTTTTGTTTTATTCGGTTTAATCCAGTTCTTCGAGCCAGCTTTTATGATGCGAATTTTATCTTTCTTTGCTTTATTTGTTGTTCCACCGGCTTTTTTAATATAATATTTATAATTTTCTCCAGGGACAAATTGGAGATGTCCTGGACGTGGTACCTGTCCCAGAACTAATATTGTATTTTGATGTTTGGGAATAATAATAAGGTCGCCATCACGGAGAATGATATCTTGTGTTGAATCTTTTTCAACAAATAGCTTGTGGAAATCAACAGAAATCAAATTTCGTTTTAGAAGTGTCTCAAAATTAAAATATTCCCGGTCGAATATGCCCATATCACTTAGCCGCATATCATAAAGCCGGGAATAATCAGGATTGGACTCGAGTTTATCGATTGGCGCATTAAAGCGAATGATCTTTGCATCCGCCAGAGAGGCATTTCTGTCAAATCCTCCAGCAGCTTCGATAATTGTGCTGAGTAAGGTACTGCCTTGAGTAATCGGATAAAGACCTGGGTGAAGGACTTCACCTTTAATCGTAATGCTATAAGCGGTTTCTCGTTGTAGTTTTTTTCGAACGACGATCCTATCCCCGGGACGCAAGGCAATATCTGACGACTCACCATTGATAATTTTTGTGTACTCAATGGATTCACTGTGATATCGTTTTCTAGATAAATCGGTTCGGTACAAATCAATATTTTGTAAATCCGCGTAACGAATCGGACCCTGAGCGATATCAAAGATATGAGATAAGGAATCTCCCGGTACAAACTCATATTTTCCCTCTAACCGAACAGCCCCGGTTATTGTGATTGAATTTCCTTCGAGGTTTAAATTGGGAACAATAATCCGATCTCCATCCAAAAGAAAGGGATTAAATCGCTTACTACCTGTTGCATAGTATCGTACCAGGTCAACGGTTAATGTATCGCCATTTCTGCGAATGAGCTGAATATTGCGCAACGAAAATTCTAATGGCTGTTTTTGCTGTTCATCCGTGCGATAATATTTAAGCGCTTCCCCTCGCTGCAATAACCTTCGATTTTCTTCTTCCAGCAATGAAGTTTTCGATGTCATCATGGTTGATTGGAGATTGGCTTGATAAATAACCTGATCGACTCGTTGAACGGCAGATGCGAAAAACGTACCGGGATTGTTTACGATCCCGCTAACTGTAACTGAAAAAATACGGGGAACGATTAAAGAAGCTGTAATTTCACCTTTAACATAAATTTTCCTGACCGCGGATTTAACTGCCTCTTTTGCTTCATATAATGATCTATCCGCAACGTTAACAACACCGACAGTCGGAATAATAATCGTCCCTTCGGGATTAACAATCACATTATAGGAAAAAGGAACGGCGCTCCACACATCGATTTGCAATAAATCACCCGGTCCAACGATATAAGTTTTGGGATCAATCGCACCTTCAAGGGGGATGCTTTCTTTCAGCTTTTCAAGCAATTGGGTTTTATCAATGTCAAACGAAGGCATGAATGTCTGCTGAAATTCCCGTTGCCTTTCTTTATAAACGTTTTGATAATATTCCTGAAGTGTTTGCGCTCCTATTCCCAAAGGGAGCTTATTTCCTAATAAATTTTGCTCAAATTGTTCTTTAGGAATTTGTTGAGCATGAGCAAGAATAACCAGATATAATGAAATGAATAAAATAGGAAAAAATCTTTTCATAATGGTTCCACGTTTGAATATTACTTTAATCAACTCACAAAATAATTTCAAAAAAGTTCCATCAATATAAAGATAACTGCATTAAAAATCAAGCATAATTTATTCCATCTATTTTTCATTTTTTTAATTAGCCAATTTAAATTTATTTTCGTACATTATCCGAACTGTAACGCAGACATCCTGTCTGCGCGAAGCTTTTTTTACAATCAAACACTTGCGAAAATTTTATTTTTCACAAACGAAAGCTTATATTACTTTTTGAGCAAATTAATTGAAAAAGATTACAGGGCAGGAGTTGGAAACAGATGGGACAAACGATCATCGCAGACCTACACAACCACAGCACCGTCTCAGATGGAGAATTCTCTCCGACAGAACTGATTGAAAAAGCAAAAGAATTGGGATTGAAAGCTGTCGGACTGACAGATCACGATACGATTGAAGGACTGGATGAAGCGATTCAAGCGGAGGATAAATTTGGAGTAAAGGTTATACCAGGAGTAGAAGTTTCGCTGGCATTTAAACACTCTTATTTCGTGGGAACTTTGCATCTTTTGCTCTATTTCACAAATGACCTTTTAAGTAAATCTGAATTCAAAATGATGCTCAACGAAATTCTCAGTCAGGGACGAGGATTACCACTGGTGCAAGCAAGAGTAAAGGCAATTAATGAGATATTTGGGCATGATGGGGAACAACCAGTGCTCAAACGAAATCTTATTCCTGAAGATTTAACATCGTATAGTTCAAATGTCACCCGCCGCCATTTTGCCTTAGCATTGAAGGAAAAACATGGTATTGAGGACAAAGATCAAATAAACAAAATTATTGGAAATGATAGTCCCGCCTACATCCCTTCTGGTATCGACATGAAATTATTAACACCGCTGTTGAAAAAATATCCCGTATTTCGTGTCTTTGCCCATCCTGCCGCAGGGTCTTTTCCAGGAGAGAGTCATTATAAAGAGGTTTTACCTCCGATTGAAACGGTGGAAAAATTATTGCCTGAATTCCTCGATCCTGAAATTGTGGGACTGGATGGGATTGAGGTTTATTATCCAGGACATACAAACGAGCACCGTCTTCTGCTTTTAGAGTGGGCTAAAAAATATGATTTGGTAGTGACAGGCGGATCGGATTGTCATGATAGGATTCAAAGACCGCTTGGTATTGATGGAGTTACTCAGGAAGAGTTGAAAGTGATTTTACATAAAATAGAATCATTGCAATGAATGAATTCAATTATCGGAACAATCACTCAGCGAAATCGTAACAAAAATTATTATTTTCCAAGGTTGATAAATGGACAAAATTTTTAATCAGTTGAATTCATCAATCCTGCTGGTGGATGGTGTTTATTCAATAATTTATTGTGACAACACCACAATTCATTGTGGTGATAAAAAGAACTATATAAAAGAACATTGAACCGCTTCAGCGGTTTAAACTAAATTTGCGGTGAACTGTCAGGCGAATTCTTTTTGAATTGATCACATCTTTTTACAAAGGTTGTAATGAAACTAAAACTAAATTTTAAAAAATTAATCTCTTTATTAACTTTCTTATCAATTTTCTTTATCCACAACCTTTTCCTTTATACCAAAACCCCACCTGATAGCACTTCCCATCTCGTTGAAATTATTAATCGATATGAAGTTTTCTTTCAGGAGATAATGGAAGAGTGGGGGGCTCCTGGAGCGGCTGTGGCAATTGTTAAAGGTGATCGGATCGTTTACATTAACGGTCTTGGCATTCGAGAAATTGGACGGCAGGAGAAGGTAAATATTCATACGGTTTTTCGGCTGGCTTCGGTCTCCAAAGGCTTTGCTTCGGTGCTGGCTGCACTTTTAGTCGAGGATGGCATTTTAAATTGGGAAGATAAAGTTATTAAATATGTCCCAGGCTTTGCACTAAAAAAATCAAGAGCAACGAGGAATCTTACCATTCGTCATATTCTCAGTCATACGTCTGGATTGCCAGCGCATACATTCACCAATTTATTAGAAGAAGACGTAACACTCAGTGACATATTTGGCAGACTTAAAGAAGTCCGTTTAATTGCCTCTCCTGGAAAAGTTTATAGTTATCAAAATGTTTTATATAATTTAATCTGTGATATTGTAAAATCTGCTACTGGCAAGTCTTATGAAGAATTAGTTGCTGAGCGTATTTTTGAGCCGTTGGGTATGGATGATGCTTCATTGGGAAAAAATGCGTTTATAGCAGCTACCAATCGAGCCATGCCGCATATTCGACAAAGTTTTGAAAGGACTGCGTCGGATATAAAACAAGCGTATTATTCCGTACCAGCCTCGGCTGGCGTAAATGCCAGTATTTTAGATATGGCAAGGTGGTTGCGTGCCATGATGGGCGGCGCGCCTGAAGTTATATCGTCAGAAGTTCTTCAACAGGTTACGACTCCATTAATTAAAACACCTCCAGAATTAAGAAAGTACCGATGGCGGGATCGATTGCGAGATGCTCATTATGGTCTGGGTTGGCGAATTTACGACTATGCTGGGACAAAAATTGTCTATCATGGCGGGTGGGTTGAAGGATTTCGGGCAGAAATCGGATTCATTCCAGATGAAAAAATCGGCATCGCTGTACTCTTGAATTGTGAAAGCATGATGGCAAATCTTTTCTTGCCGACGTTTTTTGATATGTATTTAAACCTGGCTGCACCAGACTCAGCTCGATTTAGTTATTGATTTTTTCTAAAAAATAAATCTTGACAATATGAATAAAAAATGTTATTTTAATATTAGATTAATTTTTTATCATTCAAGAAGGGAAAATTGGAACTAGAGACCATATTAAAAACAGACGAGTTTAAAAAGGCAATCCGTGAGATCGTGCGGGAACAAATGAGTCAAACCTATCAGGATATGGATGAGATCCGTCGCTCGCCTGCTGGATCAATCATTCGGATCGAAGAAGAGATTAAATCTATTAAGCAAAACATGGTTACCAAAGAAGAATTTAAAAGTTCTTTTATGCGACTTGAAAGTAGAATTGAAGGGATTGAAGGTAGATTTGGAGGGCTTGAAGGTAGATTTGGAGGGATTGAAGGTGAAATCGACGGACTCAAAAAAAAATTGGGAGGAATTGAAAGTAAATTCGGAGTGATTGAAGGTAAGTTTGGAGAAATTGATGGTAAGTTTGGAGGGATTGATGGCAAATTTGAAGGGCTCGAAGGTAGGCTTAAAGGACTTGAAGGTAAGATCAATCTCATAACTGGACTCATTTTCGTTATGTTAACAATTTACGGTGCGCTGATTGTAAAACTCATTTTCTTCCCATAAAGTTTACTTATCCATACGTTTCATTTTAAATAATTCTTAAAAATTAAACAGGTAATTAAGCTTCATCAATATCACTCGATTGGTTGTGCTCAGCTTATTTTTAGTTGTATCCAACTCTTCGTTGAACACAAAAAATAGATCGCTGCCAGGCGTATGAATAAAGTGAACCAGAAAATTTCCCACAATATTATCATCATCACTATACCATTGAATAAATGCTTTGGCGAACAGCTTTGGAGAAAAAGTGTAGAGAATTCTTGATCCGACAATATGAGTTCGAAAATGACCAGCTTTAATTTTCACATTATTATGATTATACAGTAGATTCATTGTTAATCGTGAGCCAAGTTTTAAATTTGTCTCCAATCCATATCCTAAAATATCTCCATCATAAAAATTCCCTGCATTTAAACTGATTTTTCCTGAGATCGGCTTGCTTTTATCCGATTCAAACTCAGAGTAGAAATTATTGTATCGATAAATACCAGGCTGGATGATAACATTGTCGTGGATTTCAAATTCTTCTTCCAGCCGTTCATAGTTTTGAATAAAAATTAATAGCAATGTGGCGCCATTTTGAAATATATTCCAGAATCCAGTAAAATTCACCCTTGTTTCCAGTTCACAACTCTGTTTGGCGAAATAATTTATATCACTAAAAATACTTGTCTGGCGTAGCTTCAATATTTTTGGACGTGGTGAAATCCCAAAATTGATTTGTGTCTTGCGAACGCCCGTTCTGGCAGGAATCCCATTTCAGCATTGAAATCATCATGATTGACATTTTGTGCAACGAGAAAAGTCCAGAAGTCGTCTATATAGAAAAAATCACCGTAAGCGGCAAAATTATTTTTGGTTATCCCTGGTGAAAATGACTTTGTCAGAAATGCACTGACCTGGGCATTTCGAGATAAAAAAAGATTCGCATCAAAGCCCATATTTCGATTGTATTGTTTATTATCCAGCAATTCCTTATTTAAGCCGATGATTCCGATAGACGAATTATTAAAGATGTCCTTTTTAATTCTGAGAGCGATTAATTTTTTGGGGATGCGGCCTGTCCATGTTGGATTTTAAGGAACTATAAAATCTCATTAAATTATGAATTAGAAAGGTGATCCATCATGCCAGACAAAAAAGGAAATTTATATTTATTCGAAGCCATTGAATTACGAAACGAGTATGATCGGCACATAAAGCAATTGGAGAAATTGATTGAAGGCGAAACCTCAAAACGAGACAGTTATTTCCGTGACAATCGAGAGGAAAAAAGAGAACCTGTTGCTGAATTCGATGTGAAAGCTTTGGGAGAAAAATTAAAGAAAATCCAGACGAAACGAGTCAAGCTGAATCAGGCGATTCAGGTGGCGAATTTTGAATATCAAATTGATTATAACGGGGAAAAGATTAGCCTTGCTGAAGCTTTGGAGATCAGGAAGAATCTTCTTGCCGATCTGGAAGCAATGTCTCAACGAGTTTACAATTCGGCTTTCAAGCGGATCATTCACAAAGAAGAACGAGATATCGTGCACGAGCCGAAGCAATCGTTCAAGCAGAGCTATGAGGAATTTCAGAGTGGTTTGAACAAGCTTCGTCATTTGATCAATCAGATTCATGTTGCCAATCATGAAAATGTAGTTAATTTTAAAGATGAATGATTTTAAAACATAGAGACAGGGGGGCAAGTGCGAAACTGCTGTGAAGCAGGATAGCCCGAAACCCAATAGCGTAAATTGGGGGTGGTGATGCTATTTATCCACCTTAAAAAAGAATAGCGATTGGCTCAGAACCAATACTCCTGTTACGATTTACGATTTAGCGATTTACAATTTACAGATTTACGATTTACCACTTACAAGATGGCCCCGAGTCTCCATGTTTATTATTGAAAAAATCAAATGTTATACTTGTTAAGGATTGGTTTGTAACATTATATTTTTAATCATGTCATTACGAGCGGAACGAAGTGGAGCGAAGCAATCTTTTAATTTACAGGCTGTTATGAGATTGCTTCGTCGTTCGTTCCTCACTCCTCGCGATGACAAACATTTGTTACTTTTTAAACATTAACGAGTATATAAAACCTTTTCATCAAAGGATTCAAGGGTATCCTTGAATTGAATATTCATAACAGACTCCAGAATAAAACTTTATCAAATTGCCCCATTCACTCCTTTATTCATCATCTTAAAACGCTGAATAATATACCTCACTGTGTATAAGTAAAATGGATACAATTGATATATGCATAATTTTTAACAAAAACAATGATTTTTTTTGTTGACAATTCATAAGAAATATCGTAAATTACTACATTACAATTAATGGACAACAATCGTATTCGATTTGAATGCCGACGAATATCCAATAGACGATACTGCTGGATATTTATGTCAAAGCAATGTTATAAACTACCGAATTGTAAACTTAACGGGAAGAGATACACCATTAAAATTGGCTAATATTATAAAAATAATTTTTTCTAATATTGGAAATCTTTTTCCAAATATAGCCATATTTTTACAATATTGAAAAAAAACTTTAAGATAAATCGGGCAGTTAATCAATAGGTTAGAAATTTTAGTACATTATGAACCAATTATTTAACGAATCTGAACAACTCGTATATGATATCTGTAAGAAATCATTCTTATCTCTTTGGAGTTACGCAAACCCTCTCGGTAAAAACTTAAAAGAGCTTTGTGATACTCTAATTGTATGCGATCCAGATATCATCATTATCAGCGTTAAGGATATTCAGATCACCGATAGCGGCGATATCTCTACTGATTCGAAACTATGGCGCAAACGAGCAATTGACGCTTCAGTAAAACAGATATATGGCGCTGAAAGATGGATTGAGGGCGCATCCCACGTAATTCGAAGCGATGGAAGTGTCGGGATAAGGTTACCTGAAAAACGAAATCGGCGGATACACCGAGTAGCCATTGCTTTAGGCGACCAAGGGAAAGCCCCTATTTCCTTCGGTGATTTTGGGAAAGGCTTTATTCATGTCTTTGATAAGGTTTCCCTAAATATCATCATGGGAGAATTAGATACGATAAGGGATTTTGTTGAATACCTTTCCGCTAAAGAAATACTGTACCTCTCAGGTAAAAAAACACTATTCCATGGTGGAGAAGAGGACCTCCTAGCTATCTATTTGCATGAAGGACGTCAATTTCCAGACAAATTCGATGTGTTTGTAGTTGATGATACTCTTTGGGGAGGATTTAAAGAAAGCGAGGTATATAAAGCTAAAAAAGAAGCAGATGAAATAAGCTATGCATGGGATAGACTTACCGAAATTCTATGTAAAGATATATTGCATGGCAATTTAGAATTTGGTTCCGAACTTAACGATTCAGAAATAGCAGTGCGGACAATGGCTCGCGAAGATCGATTTGGCAGACGACTTCTTGGGAAATCATTTATAGAGTTTTATGAGCTTGCACGTCAGACGAAGGTTAGATCGAGGATGGTGCTTGGGACCTCAAATATTACCTATGTCTTTTTGTGTATGCCGCATGGTGAAGACAGATCCTACCGAAAAGCTGAGCTTGGAGGTAGATGCCTGGTTGCACGAGGTCTTAATAAAGATCGCGATACTGTTATAGGATTAGCAACAGAAAAGTACGAGAAAGGAAAAGGCTTTTCTTTTGATTTGTTATATCTGAACATACCGAAATGGACTGATGAGTTACAAGAACAAATTGAATATGCTCAAAAGGAATTTGGTTATTTTGCTAATCCTCAATCTATACAAATTCATGAAGACGAGTATCCCCAAGAAGAGAAAAATGAAAAAAATCGATAATTTCTAACATTTTTTTGCACTGGACGCGAACCGCAGCTCGCTTTGAGATGGATTTTAAGTTTGAAGAGTGGTGCGGTGTATCTGTTTTCTCTGATGTTCGCGCCATTGAAAAACATGTTATGCAGTTGTCAATAAAATCAATATAATAAAAAGAGAGTATGATATGAAATATGACAAAGATAAAATTCATCATTTTGTAGAAAAAATAATACCTAAAGGCAAAATTATGACACCAGCTATGGTTGCAGAAGCTATCGGATTAAATCCAACTTCGTATCAGAGATGTGTCGGACAAGAGATATGTAAATGTAAAGTACCTGAAAAATATAGAATAGTTTTAAAATCAGGTTGGAGATTCCCACACCAAGAAGATTGTGACAAACGTGCTGATTTTTTAAGGAAAGAAGGTATTTCTATATCTGAAGATAATAAAAGAGTTTTAAATGCTGAAATGTTTCTTTATGACCATAAAAAATAATGCAAGAAAATGCATAACAACCGCATTTACTCGGAACGTTATACTTTAAAAAAATGCTAATATTCAAAGGAACTTGAAATTGGAAAACAACAGTAATAATGTTCTTACATCAACAGAATTAAGAGAAATAAAGTTACAATTAATTAAGGATATGAAAAGTAGGTTATCTTTCATTGATGAGCCAATGATTGATACAACGATTTGGAATTTTCTTGATGGAATAGAAAACGAATTAAATTCCACTTCTCAACCAGTAAAATCAAAATCTGATATTTCATGGAAACTATTAAAGGAAGAGTATAATATCAGTAAACATACACTAAGCCGAAAAATAAAATACTTCATAGAAGATGATTTTAAAAGACATGCGATTTTAAGAGATATTGGAAATGCATACGCATTATTAAATTTGGCTTTTTATAAAGAAGCAGTAATTATATCAGGCAGCATAATTGAAGAAATATTAAGATTATATTTAGAACATAATAATATTAAATATTCAAGAAACTCATTCCATGAATATATCAATAAATGCATTGAATATAAATTATTTAAATCAGGAATTAATAAATTAACTGCTTTTGTAAAAGAATTCAGAAATCTTGTTCATTTAGAAAGAGAGAAGTCTGCAAATGATACTATAAAAAAATCTGCTGCTAAAAATGCAGTGTCATCAATTTTTACTGTCATAGATGAATTATAATAAATAGAACAAATATAAAAGTTATAGAAAATTTCAAAAATAAAGCATTAATCTGTTTAGGAAATAAAATAAACAGATCATTAATTTTCTTCAAACAGCTATAAGTAATAGCATAAGCGGGTAAGGGCAGGTTTTGCTCCTGCCCTCCCCACAACACCCCGTACCAATAGGCATTCCCTTCGGTCACATGCGGGTCCGCACGGGGCGTTTCACCATGGGATGATTTAACACCTAATGCAAAAGATAAAAGTTCTTTCACATTAACAAGGCTGGCGGTTGTCTGTGCGCCGTCCTGTAGCTACCCTTGTCAGGGATTATTGCCCAGAATCGAGCACGACAAGGCTCCTCCTTGACCCATTGGATATTCGTTGAATAGCAGAAACATGTTGCCACCAACTTTTCTTCAAGCGATGATTGTTAAGGGAGTGAGATTAAATAACTGTCCCATTTGTATAAGGTAACCTTCGCAAGGGTATCAAATCAACGGAGTCAGCAATCTTGTAATTTACAGACGGTTATGAGATTGCTTCGTCGTTCGTACCTCACTCCTCACAATGACGAGCAATTGTTATATTTTAAACCTTAGCGAGTATAAAATGCAGATATACAATCTAGCTCATCCTGGGGAGATTTTGAAAGTGTGTTATTTGTAAATATTTACAGTTTATGCCGGCTAAACGATTGCAGCCGACCACACGGCATGGCAGCGAAATCCGACGGGGAACGTATCATATCGCCCAACTTTATACGAACTACACTCTACGAGTTATGTGAATCAGCTTACTTTTTTTTGCACCAAAAACTTGACTCAACTTTAAACACCAACCACTCTAATAATCTCTTCCAAT
>Ga0209636_10006060_pt1 | contig 12344 bp, 15 predicted proteins | sample DeeMarSWOR152_54_FD_187464 | JGI IMG/M metagenome (GOLD analysis project Ga0209636, IMG submission 187464) | Marine sediment microbial communities from White Oak River estuary, North Carolina - WOR-1-52-54 (SPAdes) (version 2) | ecosystem: Environmental > Aquatic > Marine > Intertidal zone >...
GGCTGGTTTCGATGCTGTCGTAGTTGGGATTCCGACTTATCATCATGACATCACTGTTGACATAAAGAAGCTCTTCGAGGAAACCGCGGTGAAGAACATCAACTTGAATGGTAAGATCGGGGCGGCGTTTGGCTCTCATGGTTGGAGTGGTGAGGCACCGCGTTTGGTTCTTGAGATTATGAAGAATAGATTCGGAATGGATACAATTGAATCTCCGATCTTAGTCAAATATTCACCGTCTGAATCTGAACTTGAAAAGTGCGAACAGTTTGGAAGGGAGATTGCCGAAAGATTTATGGCTTGAGTTTGAAATGTGTTTATGAAAGGAGGAAGATGTTTTGAGTTCGAAAGATGAGCTAATAGAGTTTCTTAAGGAACAGATTAAGATTGAAAATCAAATTGTAAATTCATTGAATAGTTCCTTAGGCGATATTGGAAATCCAGCTGTCAAGGGAGTCTTGAAGGGTATATCTTTGGATTCTGTGAAGCATGCGGAAATGTATGCCTCTGCTGTTGGCTTGTTAACTCGCGTTCAGCCTGCTCTTGCTCAGGAACATCTTGACAAGCAAAGGGAGCTTGTTGAAAAACACATAAGCTTGGAGGCAGAGCTTATCGAGAAGATCAACAAGAAATTACCCAGCGTTGAAGACAAGAAGGTTAAGCTTCTTTTGAACGCGATATTGATGGATGAGAAGAGACATCATCAACTTCTAAAGGAAGTATTAGAAATTCTTGTTCGAGGAGAAACTATAACAGAGGAAGACTGGTGGGATGTTCTCTGGAAAAACGTTCCGTTCCACGGAGCCCCAGGAGGATAAGTATAAAAGTTAATGGGGACTGAATGAAAAGTGCCTGACGTTAAGGTTGATTGGAAGAAATGCAATGGCGACGCTGTATGCATTGAAGTATGTCCCGTTGACGTTTTTGAACTTCAAGACTTGCCAGAATATTCTGACTCTCAAAAATCGGTTCCAATACGGAAAGAAGAATGCATCCAATGCATGGCATGCGTAAGCTCATGCCCCACAGAAGCAATAACTGTTGAAGAATAAACCAGTAAAGATGCCTTCGCAAATCATTCTTCCTTTTGACCCATGCTTCCAACCTGACTAATCTATTTGGCTCCAAATATTAATTCTATGGAAAAACTATAGGGGGGTCTATCGTTTTTACTTTGCACGGAAAATCAGCAAATTCGCTGAATTTGAGGCTCATTTTTGTGTTTGACATAAAAGATAATAGATAGTTACGATCTAAAAGCCAAAGAGGTGATTTGAGAAAATTGTTATCCCAGATACCCATAAAACTGGAAAAAGTTCCGAAGAAAAATCTGGACCGTGAAATCTTAAGAGTGGCAGTGATAGCCGAATTGGATGCAATAAGCCTTTATGAGCAACTTGCGGCTGCGACGGATAACAAAGATATCAAAAAGATTCTGCTTGATGTAGCCAAAGAAGAGAAAACGCATGTAGGAGAATTTCAAACTTTACTGCTAAAAGAAGACAAGCAACAAGTTGAAGAGCTAGAGAAGGGCAAAGAAGAAGTTGAGGAGATACTCGAATGACCGAACTAAAACAAATTTACAAATGTAACATCTGCGGCAACATAGTTGAAGTCTTACATACTGGAGTAGGACAACTCGTCTGTTGCGGTCAACCGATGGAACTACTTACAGAGAAAACTGCAGATGTTGGCTTAGAAAAACATGTTCCAGTAATAGAAAAAGTTGGAAACACAGTGAAGGTCAAGGTTGGCAGCATTCCGCATCCCATGGAACAAAAGCATTACATCGAGTGGATAGAAGTAATTGCCAACGGCAAAACTTGCAGAAAATTCTTAAAACCAGGAGACAAGCCAGAAGCAGAGTTTGAAATCACCGCAAAGAAAATAGAGGCAAGAGAATACTGCAACATCCACGGATTATGGAAATCAAAGTAAAATCAGACATGCCGACAAAACATTCAAAACATCATCCTCTTTTTTCGTCAACTTAAGCCCAGTTGTCGAATCTGAGATAACCTATTAAAATCCTGTTGCGCGGTCCCATGAAGAAAAACGTGTTATTCATTTGTACGCACAATTCTGCCCGTTCCCAAATGGCAGAAGGCTTTCTGAATGCTCTTTATAGAGACAAATATGAAGCTTATAGTGCAGGAATAGAACCTGCTAAAGTCAATCCTTATGCTATCAAGGTAATGGCAGAAATCGGAATTGACATTTCAAAAAAACGTTCAAAAAGCATCGAGAAGTTTCGTGGAAAGAACTTTGATTATGTTGTTACGGTGTGCGACCACGCAAAGGAAGCATGCCCGTTCTTTCCAGGAGAAAAAATTCTTCACAAAGGATTTGAAGATCCATCTGGGTTTAAAGGAGCTGAAGATGAAATCTTGGCGAAAGTTAGGCGTGTAAGAGATGAAATCAAGGATTGGATCGAAAAAACGTTTGGTGAAGATAGTTAGCGCGCGCTAGTAAGACATAAAAGGTGTTCTAGACTGTCAATAATAGGATCAGAAATGGTGAAAGTTGTTTACCAGCCTTGGGAAAAAATTGTCATACATGAAATAGTCAAATATGCTTTAGACGATTTAGTGAAACTTCAGAGTTTAGGCGTGGAACCTGGCGGATTGGCTGACCCCTTACTTTGGGCAGGAGGGATAGTATTTTCCAGTTCGACGATGCTTGATACAAAGGATGTCATTAAAGAAAAATTAGAAGGTGTAGTTCATTGGTCATCAGTAGAATGGGCACTAATGCCTGAGTTTAAAGAGGTAATTATTATAAAAGAAACGAATGTAAAAATCCCAGTAATTAATGTCAGTACACATTCCATATACAAAACAGTTTCAAAATGGCTGAAAGAACATAAAGAGTCAGAACCAGAATAACCATTCACTTCTTTCTTTTTTAGCATGCCCTCGATCTTCATATTAGAAAAACTTGAGCATACCAACCAGTTACTCCGTCGAAAAAATGAAGCAAGAACTAATAGAGAAACTTCAATCCATGGCTTAGTATTCTCCTCTGCACTGTTTTTCTCTTTTGACTTCATTGAAGCATCCTGCGCCAGGATTTATGTGGAAACTTCTCCTCGTTTCCAGAATCATGAGTCTAATAGGCTTGAAATCTTGTCTGATATAAACTTTTATAAAACAAATCTCATCTTGTAGATACGCACAGGAGCTAGATCAAATGGAAACTAGAGAAAAATTGATTCAACTAATCAAAGAGCAAATTGAAATCGAAAAAGAGAATGTTAGACAAGTTAACAAAACAGAAAAGAAAGTTGACACCGCAGCCGCAAAACTATCGTTGCTCGAAATACGATTGGACTCAAAGAAACACGCTGATATTTTTAATGGAATTCTTGAAGTCCTAAGGGGGATTCCTCCTTCTAAGACACTTTGGGAGTATCGAATTGAGAGTTACATTGACCCCTTTGTAGTGCAAAGGGAGCTTGAGAATCACCAGCAAAGGGAAGCCAAAATGATAGCGCATGTTGAGGAAGAAATCAAGCATACGGAGGATGAAGGCTTAAAACTGTTGTTACAACATGTTCTAGACGATGAAAGAAAGCATCATCAAATACTGAAAACTGTAGTCAAACACTTACATAAAGTCAATCCATAGACACAAATAAACACTGTTCTTCAGATTACAAGCCTTTTTCTCCAAATATATGCTTTTTCCACGGGTAGACCTATTTTAAGCCTCGCACCCCGAGAAACGCCTACAATAATTATCAAGAAAGCCCAAAGAAAATTAAAAGAAACAAACATAAATTGGAGTTTAGATTTCTCTATTTCGGTCTCTCATTTGTGAAATGGATTGTAATTTAAGCAAAAATCACATTCTTCTGTTTTGATTTTGGGATCTGTTTTTTGGCAGAATTGGCACATCAGGCCTGTTTTCCGTATTGTTATGCATGTTTGGCAGAAAACTTCTAGGAATTCTTTTCTTTTTTGGGTTTCATTTACGAGTAGACCTATCATCTTGTTTATTAGGGGTTGTATTTCTTCTATATTGTCGATTTTTATCACATGCCCCCTAACTTGCCGAGTGTATTTGCTTACTGCAGATTGAGATATTCCCAAGGTTTCAGCTACTTGGTCTTGTTTTAAGCCGTATGTTTCCACGAGTTCTTCTGCTAATGTTGCTTTTATTGCTGGTATAACCGATTTTACAGCAATCTCGCAGGGGAGTATCAAGCGGTTTTTCACCGTTGTTTAGTTGTATGGGGAAACGTATATAAGGATGACGTATGTCATATTAATTATGACGTATGTCATAGGAGGTTGAGAGAGACGGATAAATTTTGCAGGAACTCTTTCTCTCCTTTCTCCTCAACCTACTTCTGAAAACGTCTCCAACAGTTTCTTATGACATGCGTCAACGGAGTCCGGCACCATGAAAACCAAGATTCATTTAAGACAACTAAAAGCAGCACAAGAAAAACCAAGCTTAGCAGAGGTGCTGGAAAGGGCGAAAGAAACTTGCGAATACTGTCGTCCATTAACGCCGATCATATGTGTAACAAGATGCAACATTTGGAAACTGAAGAATGAACTCAGAAAACTATGCAAAAAAATGGGAAACCAAAGCTTTATGACAAACTTATTGAACACATTGAAGAACAGTAGACGCTTACAGATATTGGAAATGCTTTCTAACAGACGATGTTCCATAGTTAGACTTCAAAAAAATCTGAAAAAATTAGGCTATTATCATAGCCAACAAACAATAGTCGAAGAATACATTAACCCCTTAATAGAGGTTGGACTAGCTGAAAAAAACCATGACAATTACCACCCGACATTGTTCGGCTGCAAGCTTAACGAATTAGTAAAGGATTTCAGTGCCATCGGAGAACTTCTGCCGCCTCACTCGGAATGTTATGAAGAAAAAGCAATTGAAGCACTATATGAAAGCCCTAAAACCTATGAAGAACTAAAATCTTTAATTCCCGCTGAAAGTTTATCAAGGGTTCTTAAACGTCTTCAAGAGGTAAACCTCACAACAAAAGACAATGAAAATAGTTACATCTTCTACTTCAGAACAAAAAGAAACCCCAGACAAGAAAAGCTGTCACCAACGGAAGAACGCGTCTACGAGAACATTCCAGAAGAAGGTATAACAGCTCAGAAACTTGCTGAAAAGACAAACATTTCCATACGGAGAAACTACAAATATTTAAGAAAACTCAGAGGCAAGAAACTTGTATTCAAACGGAAGCTTCTAAAAAACTACGTCCTAACAAAAGAAGGGACACAAATCGCAAAACTCCTCAAAAAAATGCACGCTTTACTTATGGAGTTTGCACAAGCCTTGGCAGAAATCACAACAAAACCTCTAGAGGCAATTCAACAGATTCCGATGCCGGACATCCCCAGAAACAGAAGGGACAGGTCACTGCAAATATCGGTCAAGTCTAACGTTTAACATAAGATTTACAGTTCTATATGAAAATGGAGACGAGAAAATTTTGTGCTCAAAAGCAGAGATAAAAAGCTTGTCTAAAATCCTCAGAGAATAAATGGAGACAGTTAAAATGCAGCACGAACACCACCGTCACTGAGAAAATTATTCTGCTACACTAAGCGCGGGCTACGATTGGTGATCTGCGTAGAGAAGGATGGTTTTCTCGTTTACTTTCATTATTTCACCGTTTTCGCTGCAAAACTCTAAAAGAAGCCCACGCAACTCATCTTTACACCTAACCTTTTTGGCTCTTTTGCGCCAAATTGGATCTGAAAGAATCTTTTGCACAACATCAAGCCCTACATAGTATTCGCGCGTAGAAGACCTCTCCCTTCTCCTCACAATTAACAAAAATATTAAATGTAAATAAAGACGTTATTTCACATACAAACTATTATGGAAATGGAAAGTTCCCGCGTACGCAGTGGCAGGCGCCAACTTTCTCCTCATATTGACGTAATAAAAAACTTTTAGTTGGATAAGTGTTAATAAACAAATAATCATCAGTCTAAAGGAGGTTATTGTATGGAGAAGATGGTTGCTTTTTGCGGACTAGTCTGCACAGACTGCAAAGCGTTCATAGCAACGCAAGAAAACAATGATGCAAAAAGGAGAGAAATTGCAGAGGCTTGGTCGAAAGAATATGGACACTAACTAAAGCCCGAACAAATAAACTGTGATGGTTGCTTGAGCAAAGGAACACGAGTATTCAATTACTGCAATATTTGCGAAATAAGAAAGTGCGGACAAGAAAAGCATGTCAAAAACTGTGCTTACTGTGACGAGTATAAATGCGAAAAACTTGCTGAATTCTTTGAAAACGCCTTAGAAGCAGAAAAGACACTCGAAGAAATACGACAACAACTACACAAATGAGCACACACCTTTTTTCTTATACTCGTAATTAACAAATAAGGAAAAATTGAGAGGTTCATTAGATTCTGGAAGGGCACTATTTTCTGATGATGACCGATTTGCCTTTCTTGATAACGACTGATTTTCCATTACCCGTGCAGACCACTTCGTCTGGGTTTTTCAGAACTACTTTGTTTGTATTTGACACAAAAACTATGTCTGTTGCCTTGTAAACCAGTTTGGATCCCTTGGCGAGAAGAATGTCAAATTTGCTGTCTTCATTAGGGAAGGCAAAGATCAAACCATGATCTCCGTTGAAACGTCGATGGCTGTACACTCTGTTTTTGAGAAACTGGTCATACAAATCTTCTGCTCTATCCACAAATCCTTGTTTGTTTTCATAGCCAATTTTTGCCAAGTCTTCTTCGCTCGCTTCAACGATGTGCTCCCTTATTTCTTCTGTGTCTTCTAGCATTAGAAAGGGTTCGTTTAATTCTTTTTCAATGGGTTTGCCGACAGCGCCTTCTTCAGTTTCAACTATGGCATCTAGAAGTAGTTTGCCGTGTCCATGGAATACATAACCTTTCTCTTGATTATCTAGCTTTATTGGGATGACTAAGGTGCCATTGCTAATTTCTATGATGCCCCTTTCTGTTTTCCACAACGTAATAGCTTCAAGTGCCTTCGAAACGGCGTCACCTAGTTTATAGTTCTGCCATATCATTTTTGGTTCCTTCCTTCGACAAATCTGGTGACTCGCCTTGCCATTTTGTATGCGGTTCTACCAGGTATGGTGATGAGGTAGCGCCCTCTGACTTTTTCTTGAACCACTAGTCCTGCTTCTTCAAGTACTTTGAGATGGCTTGAAAGTGTGCTTGTAGTGATCTCTGAAAGCTTCTCTTGAAGCTCGTTGATGTATTTTCCACCGCGCATAAGTTCTTTAAGTATTGTCAGTCTGTGCTCGTGGCCTAAGGCGCTCATGACTTCAGCTACTTTTGGAAAGCTAACTTCGATCCTATCCTCTTTTCTGTGGTATGGTCTTTCTCTAAGGATTTTAACGCCTCTCGGTCCGATGAATATGGATTTCTCAAGTTCGCCGTGTATGCCTTCAGCAACTCCTTCCATAACATCCTCAATGTAATCGTGCACGTGGTCTCCAACGTCAATGTGAATTCCACGCCTTCTTTCATGCTCCCTTTCCGTAACATCTCTGAGTTGTTCTTTCAAGTCTGCAAGTTCCTCTTTCAGTTTTTTCATTTCTTCTTCAAGATCTTTAGACAATTCGATTCTCACACTCCTTAACTTCACATTTATCGTTTTTAATTCGATATTTATCTAATAGAAAACGACACATATAAATATTACGTGTATGAGTACCAACATCTTCAGAAGAAAGTTTATGTCTCAACAAAGTTGTGCTTTTTTGTCCTGCTGCAACGGAATCTCAAGAACTGCTCATTTCACCGATTTTGCCAAATGCCAACAACAAATAAGGGTATTAGCTGGCTTCTGCCACCAAGTCTACGATTCGATTAACTTCCTCATTTATGGATTCGGGTAATCCCATGATGCCCACATCCATGAAACCTCGAATAATTATGGAAACTGCTTGATCCCGAGACAGTTTTCGCGTCATAAGATACACTATTTCTTTTTCTGATATTTTGCCAACAGCTGCTTCATGAGTTAGTTCAGCACCCCGTTTCCTTGCTATAAGCTCGGGTACAGCCTGTATGAAGGATTCTTCATCAACAATAAGCCCTCTACACTCCAGATGACCCTTACACTCGGAGTTGTTTCCTTCCATCCTGCCTCTAGCAAAAATACTTGCACCTTCCCTAGCGATAGTGCGAGTGATCATCTCTGCCTTGCTGCCTTTTCCGTTCAAAACTGCTTTTGACCCTATGTCGAGAGATGAGTTTTTATGACCGTAGAGGATGCTGTTGAAACTCACTTTTGAGTCTTCACCGTTGCACAAAGCCACTGGATACATTTGCACATCTTTAACTGGTTTCAGACAAATGTAATTTGAAACAAACGTCCCTTTATCCTCTATTAGAGTTGCGCTTCTAGGTCTTACCAAAGTTTCTTCGCTCCAGTTGTGGATCATCGTAAAGTTAAGCATAGCTCCCTTCTTCACGTAAATTTCTGATACTCCAAGATGGGTTGCCTTATCCGCTGCAGAATGCTGGACGCATCCTGTTATGATGTGAGCTTTTGACCCTTCTTCAGCAATAATGATGTTGTGTACCCGCTGCTCCAAGTCTCTTTTCATTATCATAAGACATGACTGAAGCGGAAAAGTAACCTCGGCGTTTGGCAGTATCCTCATAAAGTAGCCGCCGCTGAAGTCTTCCGCGACCTTCTTTGCGAATTTATCCTTTTCCTTGTCAATTAATTTCCATCTATAATCACTAAGCCACGGATACTTTTGAAGAGCCTCTTTAGTGTCCATTATCTCTATTTTTCCCTTGAAGAACTCGTTGACTTTGGAGTATATAGTATTTTGATCAACATGTAATAACGTGCCCGAACGATTTTCCTCGCTTAAATCTATACCTACTTTATATGCTTCCTCAAGTATTTTGTGGGGCACACTTGTCAATTCGTTTTTCTTGACCAAGTTACCATCCTTCTGTGACTCTGTCTTGGCAATTTACACATTCCTCGTAGCCGCGTCTCTTTATGTTCTCGTATATGTGCTTTGGATCTGCAAAACAGTAGATTATGCTTTTAAACAGAACGCAAGCGTATTTTGCTTTTATGTACTCTAAGATGTCGCCTTTGTGGGTGATTATTAGAGCTGAACTTCCAGTGTTCTCAATGTACCGTTGAATCTCGCTGGCAATTAGCTTCAAGCTTTCAACATCAACTCCAGAATCAGGCTCATCAAGAAGAAGAAGTTTGGGCTTGAGAAATATCATCTGAAGAACTTCAGCTCTTTTTCGTTCTCCTCCAGAGAAACCTACATTAATATCCCTATCCAAAAAATCAGTGAGCTTGAAAGCTTCTATCAATTTTCTATCTTCCTCGCTGAACTCATCTTCTGATTCTTTGCCGAGGCATAACTTTAACAAATCTGATAACTTGACACCTGTGATTTCTGGAGGATGCTGAAAACTTACGGATATACCGAGTTTTGACCTTTCTTCAACACTTTTTTCTGTAATGTCTTCTCCCATAAACATGATTTTTCCAGATATCACTTCATATGGTGGGATGCCCATTATGGCGCTGATGAGAGATGTCTTTCCCGAACCGTTTGGTCCAAACATGATATAGCTCTCTTTGCCTTTCAAGCTTAAGTTAATGCCGTCAAGAACAAGCTTGTTTTCCACTTTGACCTTGAGATCTTTGATTTCCAGCATATTCATCTTTCTTACCATGTAGAACACTACTCTAAAATTGACAATAAATCTTTTGGAGCATAATCATATCACCAATTTCCCTGTTTAAAGTGTATAGCTTTCACAGTAAGATTGAGTGAGAAAGATGTTACTATGCTTGTTAGAGAAATTGTTGATAGGATTTAAATAGAATTTGGTGCTCAGAGTGTTTGAGGGATATATTTGTCAATGGGCAAGCATGAGTTCAAGATGATGATTGAAAAACGAATTGAAAATGAAAGAGAAGCTGTGAAACTTCTAAATAATTCAATGAAGAAAACGAGCAACACTGTTATTCGGCTTCTGCTTTGTCAACTCGCTTTAGACTCTACGAAACACGAATATATGTTAAGAGCCATTTTAGAATTGTTGGAAGCTTCTTCAAAAGAGCAGTTTGAATGTGAAGGCGAAGAATTCCGCAAAGCTATTGAGGAACATGTTGAAGTTGAACGTAAAATGCTTGAAAGCTTCGAGAGTATTGTTGATAAGACAGATGATAAACGTGTAAGGTTTATTCTTCAGGACATAATTAGCGACGAGAAGAGACATCATGCAATAATGAAGCGAGTGCATGAACTTGTCTGTGAAAGCGAGAAAGTTAAGGACGAGAAATGGTGGGATTTTCTGTTCAGATATTCTCGCCTAACCGGCTAAACGCCAGATAGCGTGTGTATGCTTGTTGAAAAAGCCGCAACTGACACCGCACATAATAATGTGCTTGATGGGGTTCAGCTATATTGCCTCTTCTTCAGTTATTGCGCCTATACTGTCGATTTACGTAAAAGATGTAATAAACGCGCCTGTTGAAATAGTTGGTTTAGTAACCGCTATGTTTTTTATTACTTCTGCTCTTGCGAAGATTTTTTTAGGTGTGTTTGCGGGTGGGAAAAAGACAATAACTTCTTTGTTGTTTGCCTTCGTGACTTTTTCCATCTGCCCAGTACTTTACCCTTTAACGGACAGCATTATTGTGCTAGTTGTTTTGCGAAGTGTGCAAGGTTTTGCGTATGCTCTTATCGGAACAGCGTCCCTGATTTTGGCTGCTTTGGCAATCTCAAGTGTTGAGAGAGACAAAGGTGTTGGCGCTTACACTGCATCGCTGAGTCTCGGATTTTTAGCTGGACCAGCCATCACAACATTTTCTGTTCCGTTGTTTGGTGTTCAAAACACCTTCTATTTTGCTGGCTTGATGGGGTTTATTGGAGTTTTTGCAGCCTTTTTTCTTCAGAGGAAAATTTCTTTAATTGAAGAGAGTTGGCAGATTATTGGCGTGGCTGTGAGCAGAGAAGCCCTGAAAAGTAAGATTTCAGCCATTGCGCGCAACAGGATGTTTGGCCTGGCTTTTGTTGGAAACTTCGCTTTTTTCGTTCTTTTTGGAGTGATATTAGCTTATGCTCCGCTTTACGCGAAGGATACGCTTAATTTTAGCGATGAGTATGTTTCTGTGCTTTTCCTCTTGTACTACATTGCCACTACTGTTACACGTCTTTCCATAAGCAAGATAATCGGAAGAGTAAGCAAGTCAAAGCTTGTGATGTTCAGCACAATGTTCGCAGCATTGTTTTCTTTCGCTTTAGCTGTTTTTGTAGATGATTTAGTTTTTGCAGGAATTTTTGCTTTGATTGGTGCAATCCAGGGAGTACTCTTTCCTGTAGGCTCTATGCTTATTGCAGAATATGTCCGACCTTCTAGGAATATACTTGCTAACTCGCTTTACATGATGGGGATAGATGTTGGGCAGGGAATAGCGCCTTTGATTACGGCTGGCGTGATTGTTCAATACGGACTGGAATATAGCTTTGTAGTATCGGCAGCAATATCGGCGGCGGCAACCCTGTTGCTCATTTGGCTAAACATGCAGAAAACGAGTTCTACAGTTTAATTCTGATCCTTTTTTAGTGCTTTCTCAACTTCTTCTCGAATTGTGAAGCCTGCGATGTGAAGTATTGGCTCTTTCATTTCTGGGTCTACCTCCATTGTTGCAGTGCACGGGTAAGTATGATGGGCTTTTGCTACTGCGTCGTAGAGAATTTCCCTTTTTGTTTCTACTCCCAAGAGTTTTCTTGCTATATACCATGTGGAGCCACATGGAGCGCTTCGTCTAACAGTTGTAGAGTCTATCACTTCGTATTTTCTCCTTTTCACGGTAGAAATTTCTAACGAAGGCCTTCCCACTTTCAGTTCATTTACAAATCTTGAGATTGTTGGTTTGTCTTCTGCTGGTTTTAGTGAGCAGAAGGGCTTTGGAAACGCATTTTCTAGCTCCAGTTCTTTGCATATTTCTTCTATCTGTTTTCTTAGGCCTGATGGAATTTCAGTGAAGTTTTCTATTGGTACAATTAACCCCTTTATCTCGACTTTTTGTATGTGATGTGGCAGTTCCAATAATAGGTCTTTGTGTAGTCCTGATGCTATGCATAGATCGGCTTTCGGGATTTTCTTAGGCATGTATTTTTCTGGGTTGTCTATGAAGGTGGGAAGTTCGGAAGGGTTTGGCAGCTCTATTGCGGCTCGGATGTTGCGGACGTAGGAGTATATGTTGTATTTGCAGAAGTCGCAGTAGAGATCGCAGGATTTGCAGAAGCTTGGGTCGTTTATCAAGTTTCTTATAACTCGTTCTGCAAATTC
>Ga0209636_10006061_pt1 | contig 12343 bp, 7 predicted proteins | sample DeeMarSWOR152_54_FD_187464 | JGI IMG/M metagenome (GOLD analysis project Ga0209636, IMG submission 187464) | Marine sediment microbial communities from White Oak River estuary, North Carolina - WOR-1-52-54 (SPAdes) (version 2) | ecosystem: Environmental > Aquatic > Marine > Intertidal zone >...
CCTCCCCCCCTGAGGATATTCTTCGAATGTTTCTCGAATATCTCACAGTTGAAAAGGGCCTCTCGGCTAACACCATTCAATCCTATTCCTTGGATTTGCGAAAGCTTTTTCTCTTTCTCAGGAAAGAAAAAATTTCCTGGCAGCAGGCACGGGAAGAAGATCTTGTAAAATTCCTTCATCACCAAAGCCGAGCCAACCTTTCTCCCCGGTCTCTTTCCAGGTTGATATCCTCAGTAAAGTCCTTCTATAGATTTCTTGTTTTGGATGGAATGATCAGCAAAAGCCCTGCATCCAATCTTTCCACTCCAAGATTATGGCTGGATTTACCTAAGTTTTTAACCGAGAAAGAAGTCGAGCGTCTTATCGCACAACCAGAGAAAAAATCCAGTCATTCGTTGAGAGACAAAGCCATGCTTGAGTTTTTGTATGCTACCGGCCTCCGGGTCTCAGAGCTCACTAACTTGAAACTCAAAGATTTGAATTTAGAGCAGGGATTTGTCCTCTGTCGAGGAAAAGGAGGGAAGGAACGCATTGTCCCCATAGGGCATTCGGCGCAAATGGTTTTGCGGCAGTATCTTCAAGAGGCCAGACCGAGACTTGCAAAAAGAGAGGATAACTCGCTTTTTTTAACCAATAGAGGAGGAGCTTTTACCCGTCAAGGATTCTGGAAAATGCTGAAAAAATATGGGAAACAGGCTGGATTGGAGAAAAAAATTAGCCCTCATGTGCTTCGTCATTCCTTTGCCACCCATCTCTTGGAACGAGGAGCTGACCTTAGATCTGTCCAGCTCATGCTCGGACACAGCCAGATCACCACCACCCAGATATACACCCATGTGAGCCGCAAGCATCTTCAGAAGATCTACGAAAAATATCATCCCCGAGCTTAAAACTCACCTATCTTCCATCTCGTCAAAAAAACAGAACCATTCCTGATTTTTATCGTATAAAGAGTATTGACAGAAATAAGCGAATCTGATATTGTAACCATTCAGTTTAATAATTAAACCCATTAGTTTTAATATTAAACCAAATAGTATAAAAATGGATAAGAAGAATCTAAGAATGGAAAGAGAACGTCACCGTCAAGAAGAGAATAAACATTCTATCCTTCAGGCGGCCGAAAGTGTGTTTGTTCAAAAAGGCTACAGCCTGGCTACGATGGATGACATAGCGGATGAGGCCCAATTTTCTAAGGCCACTCTGTATCGTTATTTCAATAGCAAAAGCGCGATACTTTTTGAAATCATCTACAGAACCATTGAAGAAAGCTATCTGGAGATCAAGAAAATTCAATTGAAATCATTGAGTGCAGAAGAAAAATTGAAGCAGTTGATCGGTTACATCATTTCCTATTATCACAAAAAACAAAATCTTGCACGCATACTTTTCATGGAGAAGGCGGCCATGAAGAAACTCCTCAAACCAGAATCTGAATTTAAAGATCCCCATTCTGATTTTCATCCCAAGCTTCCCCATCGATTCAAATCCAAGATGAAGCAAATTTCAGATGTGATAGAAGAAATCATCGGAGAGGGTGTGGAATCCGGCGAATTCCGGAAAATGGATGTTCATGATGCCAGCGTAGTATTGGGTGCTCTGCTCAGAGGATTTTATTTTCGTGGCCCGATGCACGACAAACACTACAGCATGAAGCAGACGACCGATTTGCTTCATTCGATTTTCCTGAATGGCATAAAAAAGCGGTAAAAGGTTAGAAAAGGAGTTCGAATATGCAGCAGAGAAAGACAAATCTTATTCCTTGCATTCTATTTCTGTTATTGTCTTTTAATCTCCTGTCCTTCTCACAAGAAAAACTTACTCTGACTTTAGAACGAAGCGTTCAGCTTGCTCTTTCTCAAAATCCCAGTCATCTTGCCACAGAGGAGAGAGTTGACGCAGCTTATTCCAAACTTCGAGAAGCTGCTTCAGGATTTCTGCCTTCCCTGAATGCACAGGGATTGTACACCTTGGATGAGAAAGTGTTTGAGCTTGAATTCCCGTCCTTTGTTCCTGGTGAGCCTCCCCAGAGAGTAGAAATTGACTTCACTAGAGATTATCAGTTTACATTTTCCTTATCCGTTCCTCTTTTCACCGGTGGAAGGCTGACGTCTGGATTTAAACAGGCGAAGTATAACCTGGAATCCACAAAAGAAGTGGTTCGTCAGTCCAAACACGTGACTGTGTTCAACACCAAGACAGCTTTCTTTGGATATCTCCTTGCAAAGGAGTTTGTTGCAGTGGCTGAAGAAGCAGAGAGGGTGGCGGAAGAGAACTTGGAGAATGTGAAGGATATGTACGAAGTAGGGATGGCCTCAAAGATGGATCTTTTAAGATCTGAAGTGCGATTGACCAACATGCAGCCTCAAATCATAGAGGCAAGGAACTCCATGAGGCTTGCTGAGCTCAATCTGAAAACTCTTTTGGGCATAGATCTTTCGCAGCCTGTCGCGATCACCGGGGCATTGATATATAAGCCTTATGAACCCGATTTGGAAGAATGCGTGAACATTGCTTTACTCAACCGGCCTGAGGTCAAGCAGCTCGATCTTCAAAGAAAAATGGCCGGAGAAACCCTGAAGCTTTCCCGGGCGGGATATCTTCCTAATCTGGCCATCTCTGGAACATATAATTTCTGGGCAGACAAGTTCAGTTTCCAAGAAGACACCTGGTCCTCTTTTTATTCAGTTAATCTAGTCCTGAATATTCCGATTTTCAATGGGCTCAAAGAATCTGCTCAGGTTGCTCAATCCAAAGCGATGATCAAGGAAATCGAATTGAATCAGAAAGCCCTCCGGGATGCCGTTGAATTTGATGTCCGTCAGTCGGTTTTGATGCTCCAAGAAGCCAAAGAGTCCCTGCTATCCCAGGAAAAGAATATCGAACAGGCAAAGGAAAGTCTTCGGATTACCCAGTTGAATTTCAATGAAGGAATGGCGACCACTTTGGATGTCATTTCTGCAGAGGCTGCTTATAGTCAGGCACAGGTAAATTATTCTCAGGCTCTGTACAACTATGTTGTAGCTACCGCTGAATTGGATAGGGCCATGGGAATCGGATATGAAGATTACGAGTGATATGAACGGAGAGATAAAATGTTAAAAAGCATGGTTATAAAATTCATCATGGTGTCCCTACTCTTGTTTTTTCTGCTTTCCTGTCAATCGCCTCAAAAAACAGAGGAAGGAACAGAGGCGTCCTTAGCCGCTGCACCAGTTAAGGTCATCAAGGTCAAGAGACAGACAATTTCAGAGAAGCTGCTCTACACCGGTTTGATCGAGGCCTGGGATAAAGTCAATGTGACTCCAGAGGTCGGCGGGAAAATCGCGAGGATTTATGTAGAGGAAGGAGACAGAGTCAAGGAAGGCCAACTGCTTGCTGAGCTGGATACGCGGGCCATTCGTCTTCAATTGGAACAAGCAAAGGCAGGATTGGCTGTGGCTGAAGCCAGTCAAAAAGATGCCCAGCGAAACAAGGAGCGAATGGAACGCTTGAAATCAGAAAATGCTGTATCTGAGCAGCAGTACGAGCAGGTCAAGCTGGCCTATGAAGCGGCTGATGCCCAACTCCAGCAGGCGAGAGCCGCTGTGAATCTAGCCAACCATAACCTAGAAGTCTCCATCATGCAAGCCCCTTTCAGTGGCGTGGTTGCATCCAAAAACGCGGAGGTTGGCGATGTGATCAATCCTATGATGGGAGGATTCTCCCCAACCAGTGGAGTTGTGACGCTGATGGACTTTTCGCGAGTGAAAATTGAGATCGAAGTGACTCCTCAGGATATTGGGCGAATCAAAAAGGGGCAAGTAGCGCTTTTGCATGTGGACACCTTTCCTGACCGAGTCTTCAGTGGCCGAGTGTCTATTGTGAATCTTGTAGCCGATCCTTCGACAAAAAAATTCGGGGTTCAAATCGTTGCGGATAATCCTGACATTGTATTGAGGCCCAATACTTTTGGAGAAGTGACGCTTGAGGTCAGCACTCATGAACACGCTCTGGTCATTCCCCAAAAGGCTGTGCTCGAGAACAGGTATGTATTTGTTGCCCAAGAGGACAATACTGTGGCAAAAAGAGAAATTTACTTAGGGCTTCAGAATACCGACATGGTTGAGGTGACATCAGGCATTGAAGAGGGAAATCTTATCGTTGTCGAAGGCAACTATGGATTGGAAGAAGGAGCCAAAATTGAAATCACTGAGGAAATCCAATGAAAATACCAGAATTTTCAGTTAACAGAAAAGTCACTACAGCGATGTTGGCCATGATCTTGGTCGTACTGGGTTCGATCGCGTTCACCCGGCTGGGCCTGGATTTTTTCCCAGATCTTGAATTCCCCACTGTATCGGTCATCACTACTTACAGAGGAGCCTCGTCCGAAGATATCGAGAACACCATCACAAGACCTTTGGAGCAAATCATCAATTCTGTGAGCCGAGTGAAAAAAGTCAATTCCATGACCGTAGAAGGGGCTTCCGTCATTATGGTGGAATTTGAATGGGGAACAAGCCTAGATTTTGCTGCCCAGGATATCCGGGATCAGATCGGACTTTATAGAGCCTATCTCCCGGAGGAAGCCACGGATCCCTTGGTCGTGAAATTCAATTTCTCTCAATTTCCTATTCTGTTTGGAGGAATCACAGCCGACAGGCCTACTGTCGAGCTTAAAGAAATCATTGATGATGAGGTTGCTCCGAGGCTTGAGCGGATCGATGGGGTAGCATCTGTACAAGTCTTCTCTACTGAAGTAAGGGAAATCTTGGTCAATGTGGATAAAACTGCCCTGGAATCTCTCAGTCTCTCCCTGGATCAAATCCTTCTTGCTCTCAGAATGGAGAATGTGAATCTTCCCGCAGGGCATGTGATCGAGAGGCATTCTGAGTTTTTGATAAGAACTCTCGGTGAGTTTAAGAATGTCAAAGATATCCAGAACACGATCGTCGGTTCCACCCAGAGCGGACAACCTGTGTATTTGAGTGATGTTGCTGAAGTCCGAGATGGATTAAAGGAAACCCGGTTCCGCTCGCGGATCCAAAGGGAAAGGGGCGTCATTTATACCATAAGCAAAAGGTCGGGAGCCAATACGGTTATCACAGCCGAGGCCGTCAAGGAAGAACTGGCAAGAATCCAGCCCACCCTTCCCAAAGATATAGAGTTCTGGTCCTTCATGGACCAGGCCGATATGATCCAGCGGGTTATAAACAGGACCGGAAGCAATGCTCTGGTTGGAGGCATTTTGGCCATTTTTTTTCTGTTCGTCTTTCTCCGTAACTGGCGTCCTACGCTGACAATTGCCCTGGCCATTCCTCTTTCTGTGATCACGACCTTCATTGCGCTTTACCTTGCAGGCTATACCATCAATCTTCTAACTCTTGGAGGTTTAGCATTGGGTATCGGCATGCTGGTGGATAATGCAATCGTGGTTATCGAGAATATCTTCCGGCATTTGGAAGAAGGGAAAAAAAGAGACGACGCGGCCAAAAGAGGAGCCTCCGAGGTCGGAATGGCCATAACAGCCTCCACTCTGACCACCATCGCCGTGTTTTTTCCGATGGTGTTTGCCCGAGGTATCACGGGTAAACTCACCCAAGGATTAGCCTTATCCATTGCATTTGCACTGCTGGCCTCGTTGTTTGTGGCTCTTACAATAGTTCCGATGGTCGCATCCCTCCTGTTTAAAGCCAATAACAACAAAAACTCTTCAGGAAGACAGGGGAGAAAAGTCCAGTTTGAAAGAGCTCGAAATGTCTACCGGAATCTCTTGCATAGAGCCTTGAAACGGAGGGGATGGGTTTTGGCTGGCGTTTTCGGGTTGTTCTTGCTCTCCTTTGTTATCGTTCCATTCTTGGGCACGGAGTTCATGCCTTCCTCGGACCGCGATATGATTATCCTCAGAGTAAAGATGCCTGTGGGAACTTCCCTCGATGAGACCAACCGTGTGGCCGAGTTGGTGGAAGAACTGCTGGCCCAACAACCTGAGGTGAAAACCGTGTCTGCTCAGATCGGGTCTGCGGCTGAAGAAGATCCATCTGATCTAGCAGGAGGCTTTTCCAACTCAGGAACCCATGAGGGAATTCTTTGGGTCGGGCTGATTGAACAGACCGAAAGATCTGCCTCAGACCTTGAAATTCTCGAGAGGATCCGGAGGAAATTGCCGCAAATGAAAGATATAAAATTCGAGGCTATAGACATGAGCCAGATGATGACGGGTGGATCCAGCTCTCCGATTGAAATCAAAGTTTTTGGAAAGGATCTCTATCAATTGAAGGAGGTTGCTGATAACATCGTGGAGAGGATTCAGGATGTTGAGGGACTGCGGGATGTTACACACACTTTCGCCGAAGGAAAGCCGGAATATCAGATCCGGATCAATAGAGAGAAGGCCTCTCGCATGGGATTGATGGTGAGCCAGGTCGCCAACACGGTTCAGACAGCATCCTTAGGAAAAGTAGCCACCCGTTACAGAGAGGGAAATGAAGAGGTTGACATCCGAGTCCGGTATAAAGAGCAGTCTCGAGACAGTCTGCAGGATATCGGGAATATCCCGATTATGACTCCGATGGACCAGATGATTCTTTTGGATCAAATTGCTTCCATCTCAAGAGGAGAAGGTCCCATTGAAATCAATAGAGAGAACCAGGCGCGGGTGGTCACGGTCACGGCCAATATCGCTGGAAGAGATTTGGGAAGTGTGGTGAGAGATATCCAAGAGAGAATCACAGGTGTGGAACGTGGACTGCCTCCAGGGTATTTCATTGAATTTGGCGGCCAATACGAAGATATGCAGGAAGCCTTCATTATCATGGCTGCTGCTTTTGCCTTGGCCACACTTCTTGTGTATATGATCATGGCCTCCCAGTTCGAGTCTTTCCTTCATCCCTTTGTAATTATGTTCACCATTCCCTTAGGGTTTATCGGAGTTATCGTGGCCCTTCTCATTTCAGGGAGGCCGGTGAGTTTGCCCGTGCTCATCGGTTTTATCATGTTGGGAGGGATTGCTGTGAACAATGGGATTGTCATGGTGGATTACATCAACCAATTGAAGCGGCGAGGAGTGGAGAAAGCAGAGGCAATTCTTCAGGGCTGCACCGTGCGGATGCGTCCGGTGTTGATCACCGCATTCACCACGATTTTGGGAATGTTGCCGATGGCTTTAAGCACATCTCAGGGATCTGAAATGCGGGCTCCTATGGCCATCACCGTGGTAGGTGGACTTATCGCCACAACTCTTCTGACTTTGTTTGTCATTCCCATCATGTACAGCCTGTTCGACCGTGTTTCGTACAGGAAGAAAGAGGTCTCATAAATGCTGATGAATGATTCGAGAGGGTCAGGTTTTATACCTGAGGAGCGCTCCGATATTTCCATAGTGAGCTAGCCTGGAAGGTGGGTCAATATGAATGACCTGGCTTTTTTTATCCATTGCTGACTCGACGGCATCATCTATAACATCCATAAGAGGTTTTGTTTTTCGCTGACACCTTGGGCATTTGATTTCATCTGTGAACAGGAATCCACATTTTGGACAGATCTTTCCTGGCTTGCTTAGATGGCGGGTAATAAAAAGCGTTTGGACCTCGCCACGGTTCAAGCTCCGGAGCGTATTTTTCAATCCTGATGTGGCCAATCCCCCTTTTTCAAGTTCGGAGATAAAACGATCGAGGAGTTCGGATTCATCCTCGTCCTTCAATTTTTTTTCAAGGGCAGAAGCCTCTCTCAGAATTTTACTTGGGGAGTCGCTGGGCTTGGATTTGAGCCGAGCTCTGAGCCTTTCTTTGAGATAGGGATGAAGCAGAGGCTCAAACTCCTTACAATATTCGTCCATACATCCAAGAAAAAGCCAGTCAAAATTGTTCTTTTTAAACAGCTCGAAGGTCATTTGCGCCGTCCTCTTGAAATAATCGCGAAGGTGGGTGGCGATATGCCGTTCTATACGTTTGGATTCATAACCCTCCCAGCCACCTTCCCTTACTTTGCTGGGGACATCGCCAATGATATGATCAAGCTCTGAGAGCTCCCCCATAAAAAGCTCATACCATTTTGACTCTTTTCTATCGAGCGTAAGCAGGCAGATCCTGCAGTGCTCATTCAATATGGCGGATAAAGGACGGACATAGGGATTTTGATCGAAAATAATTCTGTTCCGTGGAGGATTGGGGAGGTCGAATGACTCCCAGAAATTTTCCTTGCTGCAGGAGAAGAGAGCCAAGCCCTTATGAATGTGAGAGTTGATATTTTCTTTGCAAAAACGGCTGATTTTTTCCAAATCCTGAAAAAGAGATTCTCTTTGGTTCCTGCTCAAATTCATCTCTTCCAGGAATGCTTTGTTTTTGCTGAGGAGATTTTTAAGAGAGAGCAGAATTTGCTTTTTTGTCAAGATGCTCTTATCTGTGTTGATATAAAAAGATGTGGTGAGAAACCTGTCACTTCTAAATTTAGCGAGAGAAGCAATTTGCTTCCGACTCGATAATTTCATATGGCCTCCTTTGCAGATGAATATATTTGTAATAGAAATGTAAGTTTGGTAGGGCAATTCAAGGAAGAATAGAACACGCAATGATAAAATAGGAGTTGTCTGTTGATTTGTCAAGTTTTTTGGCAGCAAACCCCATTGAATGACTTTACTATCGATCGTTATAGGATTATAATAAATGCCACTGGATTGGTAGAGTCGTGCGGAAGTGGCGGAATTGGTAGACGCGTAAGCCTCAGGAGTTTATGGTCTTTAAAGGCCGTGTGGGTTCGAGTCCCACCTTCCGCACCAATACAAGATGCGGAAGATTTCCATCCGCTTTTTTACCAGCTAGGCAGTCCCATGTCCTCTCATAAAAACATCCTTCTGATAAATCCTTGGATCTATGACTTCACGGCCTATGATTTCTGGCTAAAGCCCTTAGGTCTCCTTTACATGGCCGCTCTCTTAAAAGATCACACTGATTTCAGACTGAGCTATATTGATTGTTTGGACCGGCATCATCCTCTCCTCAAAAGACAGCCTAAGACAAAAGAGGATGGACGAGGTCCATTCTTTAAAGAGGAGGTATCCAAACCCTCCGCTTTAAAAAAGGTTCCAAGAAAATACTCCCGTTATGGAATCCCTCTCTCGCTCTTTTTGTATGAGTTGAAAAAGGTTCCTCAACCAGACCTTGTTCTGATGACATGCACCATGACTTACTGGTATCCAGGCGTTCAAACAGCAGTCGAAATGATTCGCAGAAGATATGGCCGTGTACCGATCATTCTGGGAGGAGTCTATCCGACTCTTTTGCCCGAGCATGCAGTGAATCATACAGGCGTGGATGCTCTTTGCCAAGGTCCCGGTGAGAAGCTCCTTCTCCCTTTGATCAATGAAATCCTAGGGGATGGGATTTGTCCTTCACTTTGTTTTAAGTCTCTGGAGGAGATTTCTCATCCAGCATTTGATCTTCTTAGAAACAAAGATACGCTTCCCCTTCTGACCTCAAGAGGCTGTCCCATGAGATGCAGTTTCTGCGCCAGCTCTTTACTTTTTGAAGGATTTGAACAAAGATCCGTGTTCTCTGTCTTGAAGGAGCTCGAACTCCTGTGCTCGTTTTATAAAACGAGGCACATCGCGTTTTATGATGATGCTCTCCTTCTGAACAAGGATAAACACTTGATCCCGATTTTAAACGGGATCATCCGGAGGCGACTTCCCCTCGAGTTTCATACCCCCAATGGCCTCCAGGTCAGTGAGATCGATTTCGGGCTGTCCTCACTTCTCAAAGAGGCAGGATTTCATTCCCTTTTCCTGAGCCAAGAAACCTTTGATGAGGCCTTGATCAAGGATTCCTGCCCAAAGATTTCATCTGAAGATCTCAAGCAGGCTTTAGACCATTTGGAGAGAGCTGGTTTCGTGCGTTCTGAGATCTATGTGTATTTGATGGTCGGATTGCCTGATCAGGATATTTTAGGAATCAAAGAAGCCATCCGTCGTGTCCAGAGTCTTGGTGCGCAGCCAAAATTAGCCTATTTCTCTGCCATTCCTGGCACCACAGAGTGGGATCGATTGGTTGCCAAAGGATATCTGGATCAAGACGCCGATCCGCTTCTCCATAACAAACTGGTTTTTCCCTATTATTGGGCGAACTTCTCCCCTGATGAGTTCAAATCTCTTAAAGATATGGCTAATCCTAGAATTTGAAGTTCAGTCCCAAACGAAACGATCTCGCTCCAGAAAGTGACGTGACTTTCTTATAGTTCGGGCTGACGATTCGAGTCCCATCCGTTGAGTTCTCTGTATCAGGATACCAGTATCCGTTGTCATTTTGGACCATAAACTGATACTTGTTTCCGAGAGCATTGAAGATATCCACCAGAAGGGTCATTTTTTTTGAGTGCGAAAGGGAGAATTCCTTTTCAAGCCTTAAGTTAAGGTTGTCCACAGCTTTAGTCCTTCTATCTCCCGGACTCTCGAGAAACACGGTTACTGGAATTCCAGAGACATTCTCTCCTGTAGTGATGGTTCCAGAAGGAAAGATGGTTATGCTCCTTGCCCATGGAGTCCCATTCATATGCATATAGAAAAAACTGACGTATATGGAATAGGGAAATCTGTATGTTCCAGCGAGTTTTATGACGAGTGGTCTGTCAAAATCCAACCTAGACTCTTCGGTAAGATTCACAAAGTCATTGGGGCTGTCAGCTACAGTTGTCGATCCAGAATTTGACAGATAACCTAGACCAATGTTTCCGGTAGATTTACTTAGAGTTACGGAACCGTCGAGCTGCCAATTGCCAGAGAATCTCTTCTTGAAGGCGATCTCGAAGCCCTGATATTTTTGGCTCAGCTCAGGGACATTTTTGAATCGTTCAGAAAAAAGAGGGGCATTTTCCGAAGGGAAATAGACCGTGACAGGAGTATTGGGATAATCATCTATTCCCGGGATGATTGTGCTGAATGGTGTCCACCATCCTTCTGTATCTTGGTGAATGGTGTACCAATCCTTATCCTGCGCGGAGCTGTAAAGAACACTCTCAAAGATGTTTTTTTTGTTTTTGTAAATATACGTCAAACGGAGAGAGAAATCGGAAAAGAGTTCCTGGTCCAATCCAACAGTCAGTTCATCCATATATGGGGAGCGAGTATCGGGAGCGATTCTTTGTTTATTGGATTCTGAACCGTAGACACTATAGTCTTCCGGGTAGAGGGCATAAGTGTCTTCATTTCCATCCAGAACTCCATCTGTATCAGGCGTATCAGGAATTCCATTATTGTTTTCATCGTACCAATAAAAAGAATGGGAACGGGTTGCACCAAACAGGCTCACAGAAGCTGCGTAGTCGAGCATCATCGGGTTTGTGTAGCGGGCGAATGATGTTTTGAACAGGGTTTTTCCGGTTCCGAAAATGTCAAAGATGACTCCAGCACGAGGTGAGAAAGCATTCCAGACCATCATGTTTTTCCAATTAGAGACCTGAAGCTGGTCAAACGGGTTCAAATCTATGAGAGGTTGAATGAGATTTTCTCCCAGATCTAAAGAAATGGGATTACCGCAGGGACCTTTAAAAATGGATAAGTGAGAACCCATACTGCGGTCAAATCTTAACCCTATGATAAGTGTCACTCTTCCGGCAAAAGTTGCGGTGTCCTGAATACTGAGACCCAGTCTTTGAACTTCGAATCGAGGCACATATCCGCCCTCGAGATCGCTAGCGATCAAGAAGGAAATCTTTCCCTTGCCTACTGGGTTTCCACTGGAGGGGGATAGGCTGGATCCGAAGAAGTAAGGACTTCCGTCATTATAATTTACAGTCAGATTGTCTTCTTTCCATACCGATTGCTCGGTGCTGAGATTTTCGTATTCTCCTCCGATTTTGATCTCGTGATTGGCTCCAAGAACGTTGTCTTGGAAGCGTGTGAGGTATGCACTTGCTTGGAACCTCTTATTCTTGCGGATTTCGTTGATTAGACCACTTCCCCAGAGATGGCCCGTGCTCTCATCGATGTAGCTTGGGTCGCTTTTCACTTCTTCCTGGAGGAGCAGAGGAAATTTACTTTGGAGAAAGCCTGCTTTTACATCGGCAAAGGTGTCTTGGTCAATGATGTAGTTGAGAAGAGCATGTCCATAGTAGCTTTTTTCATGGTCCATATGGCGGGTTGCATCGGCTGTCATGTTCCAGTCGAGGAGGTTTTCATGAAAAGGTCTGTTTCTGTTGACATAATTGAATATCGCCGTCACTTTAAGTGTGGAGATAAACTGACTTGTGAATTTTATGAATCCCATCTTTTCAGTATTGTTCCAATCAAAAGCTTCGTGGTCTTTTCCTTGAGGATCTGTCCATGGAATAAAGGAAGTGGACCTGGATTGTGAGATAAGGCGAGCGTTAG
>Ga0209636_10006062_pt1 | contig 12342 bp, 14 predicted proteins | sample DeeMarSWOR152_54_FD_187464 | JGI IMG/M metagenome (GOLD analysis project Ga0209636, IMG submission 187464) | Marine sediment microbial communities from White Oak River estuary, North Carolina - WOR-1-52-54 (SPAdes) (version 2) | ecosystem: Environmental > Aquatic > Marine > Intertidal zone >...
GGTTGGAGAGAGAAGGATGGGGGTGTACCGTTGACTTAGGAGATTCGTTAGTCCTTCAAATATATCTATCGTGAATTTTGACGGGACAAAAAGGAAATTGGAGTCTAAAATTACTTTCAATGTCAAGGTTTTTCCAACAGAACCTTAACATGTGCGTCTTTAAATCTTTCTATGTTAGAAAAGGACTTTCCTTAAGAAAGGGAGAGGGCAAAGAATATATCAAACCAGCCTAATCCTCGCGCCAAGACACATGACCGAATCTTCCTAAACCGAACTCAACCCGTTTTCAACCTCACCTAAGACCAGCATCTATAGATAATCCAAATTTCTCCTTAGAAAAACACATATGAAACATACATTCCAGACGAACAATTCATGAAGGGATTTGAGTGTTTGGGAGAAGCCAGAAATACTCTAGGAAATAAAGGGAACATGAATGCTTGAGGTTCTGCCATACAGTCGACAAATGCACTTCGCCTCGAGCACCCTTCCCGTTTCATCGATTTTGTAGTTTAACATTAAACGATCATTTAGCCGATTCTTAGCGTTGAACATCTCGTTCATTAACTTGCGCTAAATCTGTTCAGAAACTTGAATCTTCTTCGCAGTTTCTCCTTCGTGCATACCTCTGCCTCAATAGAAGAGATCAATCCCTTCGCAATCTTAATCAAAGTTGCAGCCTGCTTTTCCGTTAACTCCTCACTTCTCTGTTCCTCAAGTTCATTTGCGAAGTCATGAAGAAACCTTATTGCTTTTTCACCACGGAAAACTGGAAACTCTGGAATCTTCATATACTGCATTTCATTCACCAACCTATACTAGAATGTAATTTTGTTATAATTTTCTATAAATGTCGTCCTCTAGAAATTGATATTATCTAGAAGTTGACATACTTTAATCATTGATATGTTTGTATAAAAAACGGTCGAACAGAAAATAACCTTAAAACTTCGTTAAAACCATTTTTGTTTAGAGCCTATCCCTTAGCGGTGCTGTCTCGAAAATACGATTATGAAACTATGAAAAGTTACCATAACAGTTTTTGGATAACGTCGTCAAAGGACAGATGATAAGAGGGCTCGTATAATTGTGAGCTTTACAGAGGGGACGTAGTGTGTTGCTTGGAATTTTTCGATAAGGCACAGAAGACCAAGGAAGCCTGTAACAAAACGTGGATCTTGTTTAGGATCAACAGCTACGGTTTAACGCCACAACATCTTGATTTGCTGGCCAGTGGAGGCCTCAACTCGTATTGGTCGGACATCAAGGCGTACAACGAGGAAAACTAAGTCGATTGTACGGAACCATCAATTGATGAATCATCCTACTGCCAGGAGAGATCTCTTGGTATCAGAGGTAGGGATGGAAGCCATATTGTGAAGTTAAGATGGATCCTTCAGCCACTTTTGAGCTTCCACCTTCAATCTCTCCACTAGGTTAAACCGTTTACCCATCTCCAATTTTATTTTGTCAATGATCTCCACCGGCGAGGGGTCAGTGCCTCCCAGAATCGCCAGGTAAACACTTACCAGGTCTCCCACATACAACAACGAGAACATCCTAGCCAGTTTTGTCTCCCCCCTCGCATAAACATCTAGAACCTCCCAAGCCTTGTGCAGTGCCAGCAACTTAGTTGCTTCGATTTTGTGTCTTATTTCTGGCGGCTCATTAAGGTCTCGAAGAAGTATGATGGAAAATTTCTTAGTGATGGCTTCGGGGGCTTCCCACCCAACGACCTCGTTGTGGTTGAGCTCTGGGAAAACGTCGAACTTGCTGGGAACTTTGGTGTTTTCATTAAACTGTGTCTTCCATCGACGGGCTATGGCTCCGTATTGCCGGAATCCATAAACCACAGGCATGCTTCCCGTCAACTCTAAAGCCAACTTTTTTGTTGGGTTGTTTTCCGTTGGGTTTACGAGAGAATTTTCCTTACTTAATCTTTTAAGAATTTTAATGACTTCTTCGAGCTCTTCCTTTATATTTTTGAGGACGCCCATCCCTTCCATAAGGATGGGAAGGGGGAAGAATAGGTAAGGGATGGCGGCTCGCGGGGGAAGTCCTGTCGGTATTATTATATGAGGTATTTGTAGTTTTTTAGAGAATGAGAGGAGGTGGCCTCCTGAGGTTATAGTTATGGTCATGCATTTTCGATGGATGGCGTCTGCAAAAGCATTGAGCGTTTCTTCGGTGTTCCCCGAGTAGCTAATTATAAAAACTAAGGTATTCTCATTGGCATAGGCAGGTAGGGAATAGTCCCTACAAATTATTATGGGAAGTGGGGACTCGTCTCTCAACCAGTCTCGAAGCATTTCTCCGCCTATGGCGGATCCTCCCATACCAGCAATTATGATGTGTCGAGGATTCCCATACTTGATTGAGGTTTTCTCGGAGATTTTTACCTCGCTTGGTATCGTGATTTTTTTAGCAAGCTGTATGGCGTCTTCACAATATTCTGGGGTTTTCATACAACGTCCTAGCATGTCGCTCTTGTCTATCCTTTTAACCTCTTCCAGTTCATCTAGAATGTTTACTTTTCGCATTTTCTCACCATCACTTGATTTGATGACAACGCTTAGATGTTCACGCTAGATTATTGCTGAGAAGTCTTAAAATATTTACGAGTCCAATCGAGAGGTTTAACTCTCCGAGTAGCAAGCTGTTTATGAAGAAGTGGTTAAGGCATTGCTAAACAAATAGATGTTTTTGGAGAAAGTTGTTCTTATTGTGTTTTATTTAAGCTATTCAGCGTAAAAATCTCAAACTAACTTGGTTCATCCTAAAGGGAGAATAAACAGTAAATCAGGAAAACAAAGCAACTCATCTGGTTTAATAAATACTCCAGATTTTGGCAGAATTGTAAAAGGCAAGATTCCTTCTTCGGCTAAACCTACTAAAAAGAATATTAGTTGCACATATAGCTGAAGGAATAGGCTACCTAACGCGGGGATTCGACAAATACCGATACTTCGCTTACAAATCCCCATAAAAGTTGGAGAATTATCCAGATGTTACTCTTAATTTTGATGCTCCGAGAAACACGTGGCATTTAGATGCAACTTGTGACCGTAGGGTCCAATACTATTGTCAAAAGCTCTTGTACTGCCAACGTTTCAACGCCACTTCCTGTCAAAAAAACGCTAGAGGTTGATCAGAAAAGCAGTAAGATGAAACTTCTATGTCTTTCCGTATAGGATTGTGATGGGGGTTCCTTAATCCTTTAGAGCTTGCGAAATTTTGAAATAAGTCTGGACGTAAAGTTTTTTAGGTTGATGAAAGTGAACTCCAGAAGCGGAGTGGTCCTTCCCTCAAAGCGTAGCGGAGAGCTGTCTATAGCCATACCCGCATCCCTAGTTTCAGATGTCCCTCATCTTCGAGAGAAAACACTTAAAATCGGATTAATCGGGCGGGCAGCTGCTATCTTTCGCGTAGACGAAGTCATCATTTTCCCTGACCTCTCTGGAGTCGATCAAAGTCGAGACGCAAACCTCATCGGCACCATCCTTTCTTATATGGAAACACCTCAATACTTGCGTAAACGTCTCTTCAAGATCAAGCCTGAACTCCGATACGCGGGAGTCCTCCCTCCTCTACGCACCCCTCACCATCCCCTTTCTGATCGAACGGAACACTTAACGATCGGCGAATATCGAGAGGGCGTCGTAGCATCCTCCTTTAAAAGCAGATCGCTTGTGGATATAGGGGTGGAGCGACCAGTGTTGGTTCCTAACGCGCAATCTTCCATCAAAACTCGAGTCACAGTGAGGATCACGCAACTTGGGAAACAGCCTAAGGCTACCTTGGCGAGTCGTGACGAAATCAAAGCCTATTGGGGTTATCGTATAACGGTTTCAGATGTCCCCTTCGGGCGACTGGTGAAGAATCGACTTTTTGACCTTGTAATTGCGACGTCCCGATACGGGACCCACATCATTTCTGTCATAGACGAATTAGTAAGGCGATGGGAACAAGCTCGCACGATATTGGTGGCCTTTGGAGCTCCTGTTGAGGGATTGTATGAGACTGTGGCACACGAGCACCTCAACCTTGACAAGGTTGCGCACTTCGTGATCAATACCATCCCCAATCAAGGAACCGAAACAGTTCGAACCGAGGAGGCTCTCTACGCCACATTATCTTGTTTAGGTTTGTTAGTTAGTGACGTGTAACCCTAGAACGCAAGTTTTTGCGATGACAGAATTCATTTTTTGAAAGAAAAAAAGAAAAAATTCTTTATGTATCAGAATTCTCTAACTACAAAGCTAACTACAACATCCAAAGATTTAACAGAGCCCTTTAAAATATGCTGTTAAAGTCTCTTTTGACCTACGATTGGATTAGTTACATTTATGTGTGCGCAATTCCATTGTTTGACCTTTGCTTATTAGGGAGTTGAATTATTGGCAAAGAAGTCTTGAGAGTTGAGTGCATTGACCATGTCTTCAATAGCCTTGATTTTCTTTTTCATCAAAGATAGAGTATTGTAACGCTTTCAGTTTCTGGCTTGCAAATCGACAAAACGCTTTTTCTACATATCCCACATCATCACTACACTATCCATCTATGCCCACTGAAATATCGAAACTATTTATGTCACTGAAATTTCCTTAAGGAATCCAACACACCTCCAAAAATATTTATAGCCTGGCTCTAGCTAATACTTTTTTAGCTCTTCTGAAAATGTTCCCGTTCTTATCCCCTTTGGACAATATTTCGATTAATATATAAAGAAAGGTTTATAACCTAACATTCTATTGAAAAAAAGGCGAAACAGGGTAGAAGGGTAATAGAAGGATAGAACATGGGTCACAGGAAGAAGCACGCACCCAAAAGAGGTTCGCTGGCCTATTTGCCTAGGGGACGTGCTGCCTGCGAGGTGGGTAGGATACGCTTCTGGCCCCAAGTGGAGGAAGGTCCAACAGTTCTTGGGTTTATGGGGTACAAGGCAGGTATGACCCATGTTTTCTTGGTGGAGGATAAGCCGGGCTCTCCAGACTTTGGCAAAGAAACCATTCACTCCACTACCGTAGTGGATGTTCCCCCCGTTCTAGTGTGTGCCATCCGCGCGTATGTAAGAAACGTGTATGGATTGCAAACGTTTACCGAGGCGTGGATGAAGGACCCTCCCAAGGAACTTGACCGCGTGCTTACATTACCTGAGAAATCCGATCCAAGTCAAGGCCTAAAAAAGATGGAGGAGAACCTTAACGAGATTGCGGAGTTTCGCCTTCTAACAGCTACACAGCCGATACTAGCTGGCGTTCCCAAGAAAAAGCCAGACATTATGGAAATCATGATCGATGGAAGCTCCGAAAGCGAGCAGTTTGAATACGCGAAGGGCCTACTAGGGAAAACGATTTCCATAGCTGAGGTGTTTAAGGAAGGACAGATGGTTGACGTGATCTCTGTCACGAAGGGGAAGGGCTGGCAGGGTCCCGTTAAACGCTGGGGAGTAAAAATTCTCTCCCACAAGTCTCGGAAGACCAAGCGTGGAATAGCTGCACTGGGGCCATGGAAGCCTCCTCGGGTCTTGTACACCGTTCCTCGAGCGGGTCAAATGGGATACCATCAAAGAACCGAGCACAACAAGCGCATTCTCAAGATTGGCGTCGACGGGAGCGAGGTTTCCCCTGAAGGTGGATTTGTACGATATGGCTCTGTTCGTGGAACCTACATCTTATTGGATGGGAGCCTTCCGGGTCCTGCCAAACGCCTTATACGACTTCGGTATCCTGCTCGTCCTCCCAAAAAAATTCCTGAGACTCCTCCGAAAATTACATATATATCACTAGAATCGCCACAAGGATGAGCGAGGTTTGATGGATGGGAAAACGTTCATCTAAGATCTTCGATTTAAAAGGTAAAGAAGTGGGCAAGGTTCGTCTCCCAGCCATCTTTAAAACTGCCCTTAGGCCAGACGTGATAAAGCGAGCTGTCGTTGCTATTCAGTCCCACCGTTTTCAGCAACAAGGCCGAAATGTTTTCGCTGGAAAACGTACCACAGCCGAATCCCGAGGCGTGGGCTTGGGAATTTCGCGCATCCCTAGGGTGAAGGGACCGGGCCAAAGAGGCGCCTTTGCCCCTGGCACAGTGGGTGGTCGAGCTGCGCATCCCCCCATGGTCGGAAAAAAAATTGACAAAAAAATCCCCCGAAAGGAAATGAGGCTTGCTTTGCGCTCAGCTGTGGCAGCGACAGGGTCTAAGGAGACTGTGGCTTCTCGGGGACACGTGGTAGACGATGTTCCTGATTTTCCCTTGGTTGTCATGGATGAGATTCAGCTCTTGAAGAAAACCTGGGAGGTTAAGGATGTCTTTATCCAGCTTGGGGTTTGGCCAGACATCTATCGGGTTAGGGAAAGCAGAAAGGTTCGGGCTGGTAAGGGCAAGAGGCGTGGTCGAAAGTTCAAGCAGGCAGTTGGACCCTTACTCGTGATCAACGAAAACGAGGGCATTATTGAGGCAACTCGTAACATTCTCGGGGTAGACATTGTTACCATCGAGGGATTGAACGTTGAGCTTCTGGCGCCTGGAACCCACCCGGGAAGACTCACCATATGGACGAGTTCCACGATCGAAAAAGTGGACGCTATGTTCAGGAGAAGGTAGGTATGGACCCTTATGATGTCATCTTATACCCGCTTATGACCGAGGTTACGAGTCGCATCCTTGAAACGGAGAACAAGCTCGTTTTCATCGTCAATATGAAAGCCACGAAGGGGGACATCAGGCGGGCAGTGGAGGAGCTCTACGAAGTGAGGATAGAGAAGATCAACGTTATGATTACGCCAAGAGGCGAGAAAAAGGCGTTTGTGAAGCTTAATCTGGAATATAAAGCGGTGGACGTTGCGATCAAGCTTGGCATCCTATAGGAGGGTGAAACTTCGTGGGTAAGCGAATTCGTGTTCAGAGGCGTGGCAGGGGTACCTCCACCTTTCGAGCGGTCACCCACAAGAGGGTAGCTCCTGTTCGGTACCCCACCGTGTCTAAGGAGGAACAAGAAGGAGCTATTCAAGGACAGGTGGTGGGGTTTCTCCACGAGCCTGGAAGGGGTTCACCTCTAGCATCCGTGAAGCTTGAAACCGGCGAAACTTACTATACAGTGGTTCCGGAGGGGGTTTATGAGGGTCAACAAATACAGATCGGGAGCAAGGCGTTCATAGATATCGGCAGCGTGGTTCCCTTAGGCAGCATTCCAGAGGGAAACATGGTTTGCAACATTGAGCTTTCACCGGGCGATGGGGGAAAGATTGCACGTTCCTCTGGTTCTTATGCAACCGTGGTGGCGCACACACCCGAGGGAACTATTATTAAGCTCCCTTCAGGAAAAACTCGGTACCTTAACGATCTCTGTCGGGCAACCATTGGGGTGGTTTCCGGAGCTGGACGTGTGGACAAGCCCTTCCTAAAGGCGGGAGCCAAGTTCCATTTGATGCGGGCGAAGGGCCGCATGTATCCACGAACACGGGGCATCGCCATGGTGGCCGCGGCTCATCCCTATGGAAGCAGCAAGAGAGGAGCACGCAAAGTCACAACTGTATCACGTAACGCTCCACCTGGCAGGAAGGTGGGTTTGATTGCTGCGAGAAGCGCTGGTCGAAAACGAAAAAGAAGAAAGAGTTAAAACCTACAACAAAAATTGTTTCTAATTCCGATAATCCAGAAGCCCACATACGCGTATAAATTCTTTCTTTCCCCAAAAAACGACTATTCACATCAGAAATGTTAATAAACCTTGATAAACCAGATGAAGTATGCGAGGAAGATAGGATGCCCAAGGAATTCACTTACTACGGCTATACGATCAAAGAGCTACGAAGCATGTCGATGGACGAGTTTATCCGCTTGCTTCCCTCAAGGCAACGCAGAAGCCTCCAGAGGGGGCTCACACCAGAGCAAAGAACCCTCCTTGAAAATGTCCGAAAGGCTAAGGAAGACCAGGAACAGGATAAGAAAACACCCGTGAAGACCCACGGTAGAGACATGGTGATTCTCCCGGAAATGATCGATGTTACAATCCTCGTCCACAATGGAAAGGAATTCACCACCGTGGAAATAGCTCCCGAAATGATTGGGCACTACCTAGGCGAATTCGCCATAACCAACAAGCCTGTCAAACACGGGTCACCTGGCATAGGAGCGTCAAGGTCCTCAATGTACGTTCCTTTGAAATAGTAGATTACATCGAGTTTAAAGCTGCACACCTCCCGCTAATTTTTTCTCACATCAGATATGACGACCTTAATACCCCCCTCTTCCATTCAAATATGTGAAGACCATGCGAATTCTGAAGGCAACAGCAGACAACATATTGGCTACTTCAAAAATCGTAAGGATGGGAGGGCTAGTCGTATACCCAACCGACACAGTGTACGGGATAGGCTGCGACCCTCTCAACGTCGAGGCAGTTAAACTTATTTTCAAGACGAAGGGTGAAAGAAAAAAACCCCTACCCATACTAGCGTCAGATGTCAAACACGTGGAAAAAATAGCCCACCTATCAGAGAGGGCTAGAAAGATCGCGACTATTTTTTGGCCCGGACCACTCACCATCGTCGTCCCTAAGAAGCCCGCTCTTTCAGACGTTGTTACCTGCAACCTAGGCTCTGTGGGTGTGAGGGTTCCAAGACATAATATAGCTCTTCAGCTCATCCATTTGTCCAAGGGTCTGATAGTAGGAACCAGCGCCAATAAAACCGGAAAGAAACCGCCGCTAACTGCTTATGAAGCTGCAGAACAGCTGGGGAAAGAGGTAAATATAATCCTCGATGGAGGGCCCACCGCCCTCGGTAAGCCATCAACCGTGGTTGACCTTACCTCGAGAAAGTTCAAAATCCTTCGTAAAGGACCTATACATTTAAAGGATATTCTGCAAGTTTAAACTCTCGAGAGGATTTTGAAGATCATACCGAAGAAAGTAGAAATGAGTACGTTATAAGGGGTTTACGACCATTAAGCGCGTTTGAGTGCCTTGTGAGTGGTTTATAGGAGGTTTTGAATCAAACCCTTTTCAAACCTTCGATTTTACATAGTATTTTCTGTAAATTCCTTTCAGAGGAAATTTAGCTAATGTTGAGTTGCCAACAGAGCCATATGCTCAATCACTAAGTCGATTAATGCCTCCTGTTCTAGGGCCTCCTTTCTTAACTTAGCCTTAATTTCAAGGTCAGAAATTTCAAACAACCTCTTTAACCCCCCAATTTTTTCGTCTGTTAGTTCGAGGATGTTGTCGTCGCGCTCACCAGACATGGTCTCAAAGATGATTCCTAGGGCTGCGGTTGCCCTTTTCCGAGTTTCAGCTAGGATGAGAACAGCGACTTGCGAGGATTCAGGTCTAATCCCAAGCATCTCGACAGCTCTGCTGATTTGACGTTGGGCCGAGGCGAAAAGAAGCGCTTCCATAGCCAAGCTGTTTGAAATGTTCTGCTTGCTCTTAAATGCATTCAACGCATTTAAGGCGGCGAAATATAGGTGCTCCCATCCCGCTATCAAGGTAGCGTCGAAAAACTGGATGTGAACTTCCTTCACCCTCTTTCGAACAAGATTAAAGAAGCCATTAACATCAATGATTTTGACATTTCTGAAGCCGACTATGGCGATGTACACGTTAAAGTCTTCCAATTCTTTAATCAAACCTATTCCTCAAGTATTTCTTGGATGAATCGCTCTACAAGCTTGCGGTCTAATCCGCACCGCACTAAGTTCTTCTTAGCTTCCTCAACGGATTTTCCCTGACTCTTATACTTTTCAACAATGTTTCGAACGGTTTCTTTTCTCTCCCAAGGAAAAATGACCCATGAGCCCGTTTCTTTTTCGTACCAGTCTGGAGTCAGGACGCTCCAAGGCTTGTAATAGAGCGTTGCAACTTTAACCTCGGTTGCACCGTGCTTCCTTAGATGCGACCGGACGAGGCGGAGGCTTTTACCCGTATCTACAACATCGTCCACCACGAGGACCTTCTTACCCATAACCGGCACAGAAACTGGTTGTGTTATTATGGGCTCACTTTTGGTTTCAGCAACCCCCAAGTAAAATTCAGCCTTAACGTTGGCAAGTTCAGGGTTTTCAAGCAGATCAGACATGATCCGTGCCGGGGGCCATCCGCCCCGTGAAATGCCCACAATAACATCGGGCCTAAAGTTGGCTTTTCGAATCCTGTTGCCGAGATTTAACAGTAGTTCATAGATTTGCTCCCACGAAGGGACCTCAAATTCAAGCTCTGAGCTCAAGTTTCTTCTCCTTATGAAAAGCAGGATTAAAGTGAAACAATAGGCAATTTAAACCTTGTCGCTCTAAGACTGTGTATAAATCTTGATTTTTCCTCGGTTACTTAAGCACCAAGGGTCTCAAAACTACATTATCATAATATCTTGTCTAGTCCATCTCATGTTGCTTAGATTTTTATTTCTAGCAAGACTTCTCTTATCTTAGTCGTCGCGCTTCTTTGCTCTTCTAGGCACCTCCAGAGTCTATCCTTCGTGCAAGCATGGAGAACTCGGAGACCGTGAAAAAGGAGCTGGCCAAAAAGTTAGCTAGAAAACTGTTCGATTACGCTAGTTCCTGCAAAGCCCTTAATCGCTTCACTATATTGGGGTGTGTGGAAAAGAGTTCCGCTATTCGGTCAAGCGTGGTCACTTTTCTTTTAAGGACTTCCTCCACAAGCCTTTGGTCGGTCATTAGAGCCCTCCCTCGAGCTATGGCTATTGTGTCTGCCTCTGCATGGTCCGGATCCGCTATGAAAAGGGTCTTGAGGGAGCTGAATCCACTCGCATCCCGATGCATTCTCCTAATTTTCCCGGTTGAGTGCTGTATCTTCGCTAGGGCTTCAGAGAGCTTTCGGGGTCCCTCTTCGAGGATTATAGCGCTGTGGCGGTCAGCATAATATTCACGTAGCCTGCTGAGGTAGAGGGCGAACATGGTTAGAACCCAGTATAGGATCATGCTGACTGCGCCTATGATGGCAGCTCCACCGCCCCTCTCATCCCTGCTCCTATAGTAGGAGGACAAAAGCATGGAGTATCCTACGTAGTAGAATAGGGCGGGTAAGATTGAGACGAACATCATAACTTGAACATCTCTGTGCTTTAGGTGGCCGAGTTCGTGACTTATTACGGCTTCGGCTTCCTCGGTCTCGAGGGTTTTCATGAGCTCGGCGGTTACCGCAACTCTGCTTCCGGCGATGGGTGAGCCGTAGGCGAAGGCGTTAGGTATGGGGACGTGAGCTATCATGACTTTGGGCGTTTTAATGCCGCTTTTTCTGCTTAGGTTCTCCACCATCTTGTAGAGTTCGAGGTTTTCTGTTCTCGAAGCTTCTTTTACACGGTACATGGCGTCGATGAGGTAGGGTGCTATCAACCATTGAACCAGATTAAAGAGCACGATGATGAAGGGTAAGATCATGAAGCTTATGCCAGCTAGGCTTAGGATTGCCGCGAAGAAGAGAGTGGATATTCCGATGATGACGGCTATGGTTCCCAGCATGGAGGCTCGAAGCTTCCACATGCTCATATCTTGTATACCTCAAATGGTTTGAGCGTAAAGAGAGCTTATATTCTTTACTGTTTGCACTCTCTTTCTAGTTTATGCCGTAACCAAAAAGAACAAGGAAGTTTCTTTGTAACGCAGTTAGGGTGAGAATGGGGTTCTAATCCTCCAGAAAAACCAGAATGGATCTCCAATTTTGCTGAGTGACAAAGATTTTAACTTCTGCTGGTTGTTCGTTACAAAAGTGAAGTTAAATCTTTTATGGAATGAATAGTATAGTCAGGCAGAACATTTATATCTTTATTACCTCTTTTGAGCCACATGGCTTTCATTCCAGCATTTTTAGCTCCTTCAACATCTTCCTCTAAAGAATCGCCAACGTGAATAGCTTCATGACTCTCGATGCCCAAATTCTCCAAAGTGAACTTAAAGATCTCTGGGTCTGGCTTTCTTATTCCCAGATCCTTTGAGATTACCACAGCGTCAAGATACTTGCCCAGACCAAACTTTTTAACAGCGTGTCTAGGCACATCACTCATGGCGTTAGATATGACAGCTAAACTATATCTCTCATTAAGAAACATCAAAACTTTCCTAACACCTGGAATTAACTCTACCTTGAAGGAACGAATGTAAAGTTGATGAATGTAATCAATGTATTCTCTTTCTGGATGTAATCCGAGCTTGAATAACATACCTTGATATAGGTCCTCAATTCTTAGCTCCCTATTGTGGCTTCTAGCATTCATTAATCTCTCAAGCATTCTGTTCCTAGCTTTATTTACCTGAGCTTTCCCTCCTGAAAAACCAAGGCTACAGACATATTCAAAAAGTCTGCTCCTGAAGTCTTCCTTGTCAAGATTA
>Ga0209636_10006064_pt1 | contig 12342 bp, 10 predicted proteins | sample DeeMarSWOR152_54_FD_187464 | JGI IMG/M metagenome (GOLD analysis project Ga0209636, IMG submission 187464) | Marine sediment microbial communities from White Oak River estuary, North Carolina - WOR-1-52-54 (SPAdes) (version 2) | ecosystem: Environmental > Aquatic > Marine > Intertidal zone >...
ATAAGATTCATGACTTCTGTGAAGCCTAAACCTATCATTATCTGTCTAACAGTGTTTGCGAGTCTTGTAGCTTCGTGAAGGCTTCCTGTTGTCACAGTTTTCGGCTTTGTCGGTTTAAGCCTATAATAGCCATAACCAATGGCAACTTCTTCAATCAAGTCAACCTCATGTAAAACGTCAATTCGATAGGCTGGAATTTCAACATCAATGGTTCCATCTTTGGCTTTTATCGCATTTAATCTACATTTTTTCATGCATTCAACAATTTTGTTTTCTGAAAGCCTGAGCCCCAACAATTCATTAGCATATGATCTTCGCAACTTCATCTTTTGCGGAGTCAAATCTGGAGAGACAATCGTTTTGTCTGGATATTTCACTTGAACCGACTCGATTGTTCCACCCATATCTGCAAGGGCTGTGACGAGAACATTTAGAGATTGTTTAACAGCTTTAAAGTCTGGTCCTGTTACGTCAAGGAAAAAGTTTCTTGTTTCAGCGTTCACCCGTGTGAGTTCACCGTTTATTATTGGCGGCATTGAAAGAACGTTTTTGTCCTCATCTATTAAGAGTGGATATTTTGGAGACCAATCAACAAGATGTTTATAGGCTACTCCCTTTTCATGCTCTTCAAGAATTTCCCGCAACGTCATTTCTTCTGTTTTCGCCAAAGGAACAAACTTCACTTTATCCGGGTCAGTGGCTAAATATGTAAACGGAGGCTTAACATTGTCTAGGTTATGCACTCCTATCGAAGCTTTTCTACGGTCTCTGCCGACGCCCCAGTGGAGGTCTTCTTGCATTTCCATGATTTCCCGAACTGCATCTTCGTCCAGCTTTATGTTTTTGACAACGGCGCTCAGCATGTACGGTCGAACTTTCTGAACGGATTCATCAATTTTCAATCTAATATTGCCCTTATGCACCATGTATTTTGGTAAACCAGTTTTCCATCCCATCAATCCTTGAAAGGCTCTTGCCACGCCAGCATAGCTTGAGAAGTCAACACGGTTTGGATTAAACTCGATTTTCACGTAATCAGTGCCTTCTTCTTCTATGTCGAAGCCTATCCATGGAAGCCATTTAACCATATCCTCAACCGTCAACGAACGCCCAACAAACCTTGAGAATCTATCTTTGTATAGAGTGATCACTGGCATGTTGGGATCCTCCTAATCCAGCCTAAATCATTCTTATACAAGAATCGGATGTCATCCAAGCCAAGCTTCAGCATTATTAACCGTTCCAAACCTCCACCCCAAGCCAAAACAGGATATTCTATGCCTAAGGGAGCCACCACTTCAGGGCGGAATATTCCCATTCCACAAAGTTCAAACCATTTCTTAAGCTCGGGAATGTAAACTGTTGATTGTGCTGATGGTTCCGTGTACGGGAAGTAGCTTGGCCAGAACCGCACTTTTTTCAATCCAAGCCTAAGGTAAAACTCTTTTAACGTTCCTATAAGGTCGCGCAGTGTTACGTTTCTATCCATGATTATGCCTTCGATTTGGTGGAATTCAGCTAGGCTTTTGTAATCCATTTTTTCGTTACGGTACACGCGGTCAACAGAGAACACTTTTACAGGTGGTTCTTTATGTTCAGCCAAATATCGAATCGTCGTTGCCGTTGTGTGTGTTCTGAAAATAAGTTTTTTCGCTTCCTTCGGACTCCAAGAATACTGCCAGCCCCTTGAACCTGTTTCCCAACCATTCTCGTGTGTTTTTGCAACTTTGTTCACTATAGATTTTTTGGGAAGTTTTCCAATCTTTGGATATTTCAAGTAGAATGTATCATGCATTTCCCTTGCCGGATGGTCTTGAGGCTGGAATAAAGCATCGAAATTCCAGAAGGCAGTTTCAACTATTGGGCCTCGAATTTCCGTGAACCCCATCTCAGCGAAAATTTCCTTTGCCCTTTTTATTATTTGCTGAACTGGATGCACTTTTGCAGGATAAACCGCTGGGCCCGGTGCTGTCACATCAAATTTTGTTAGTTCAGCTTTTCGCCACTTTCCAGTTATGATAAGCTCTGGTGTAAGCTGAGTTACTTCAGTGATTACTCTTATTCCTTTCTTTATCCTTTTCCAACCAGCCTCTTTAATTTCTATTATCCTCTTTGTTTTTTCATCGATTTCCAAAAGTTTTCTTTTTTTCAACATTTTAACGGCAGATTGCAGTTCAGGACTTAAATCTTCAGCAGTTGCTTGCCCTTCTTCGTTCAAAAGTTTCAGTAGTTTTTCATCAGCTCCTTCCTTTTTCGATTTTTCCAATAGTTGTAACATGTTTGTTTTTGTATCTAGGGCAATCCAGTCTTTGCTTCTTAACCATCCCAAAGCTATCGGTACGAACTGTCTCTCTAATTTTGCTTTCTTAACAGTTTTTGTAATGGATGATTTTCCACCAAGCTTTGTCAAAGCTTTTACTAGACGTCTTTCAGGTAAGCCTCTTTTTGCGTGAAGTTTTCCCTCATCGTTAAGCCATACGGTTGTTTGTTTCTTTTCAAGAATTTCCACGAGTTTTTTCTCTTCTAATGTCAAAGCTGCACGCATTATCGTTGCATCGGGCAAGCCGCTTTCTTTCATTATCTGTTCTACTGATGCTTTTCCGCCAAGCTTTTCTATTGTCAGCAATGTTTTATACTCGTTTTCTCTGAGTTCAACCATGGCATTTTCCTTCATGAATGGAATAAGCTGGATTTGATAACGTAGTTGTTATTTCAGTTTTAATAAAAGTATGCATATTCCTTGCTGGATTATGTTTAGAATCTATCTGCTTTTTTATGTAAATTGGCGAGGCATCACTACACCAGCGACAATTAAAGACATAACCATATTTATAGCTTATTCTAGGTGCGGCATTGTGAAGGTTACTGTGGCCATTATTCACGCAACATTTAATATGTTTTCCATGAATTGTATAAAGAGCTAAAATGAACGGATGGTGTTTCATTGGTTGACGAAGAGAAAAACGAAATGGTTGTAACTCCTTGGGAAGTTAAAGGCAAAGTTGACTATGAACGTCTGATACGCGAGTTCGGCACTCAACCCGTAACAGAAGAGTTACTGCAAAGAATAGCAAGACACACAGGGAAGCTTCACCTTCAGTTGAGAAGAAAGCTCTTTTTTTCGCACCGTGACTTAGATGTTATCCTCGACCTATATGAGAAGGGAGTAAAATTTGTTTTGTATACTGGCAGAGGCCCTTCAGGTCCAGTTCACATAGGGCATCTCGTCCCATGGATTTTCACAAAGCATCTGCAAGACAAGTTTGAAACAAGGCTTTACTTCCAGATGACAGACGACGAAAAATTCGTCGTTGAAGACAAGCTAAAACTTGATGAGGCAAAGAATTTTGGTTATGAGAATGCCTTAGACCTAATAGCCTTAGGATTTGAACCAGAAAACACATTCATAATTTTCGACGTGAAAGACATAGATCTGCTCTACGACATTGCCTTGGAAGTTGCGAAGCGCACAACCTATTCAACGGCAAGGGCCACCTTCGGATTCCAGGACAGCACAAATATTGGTTGGATATTCTGGCCAGCCATTCAAGCAGTGCCGTGCTTTATACACGCCAAACTAACAGGCGAAAACGTTCCATCTTTGATTCCAGCAGCCATAGATCAAGATCCATACTGGAGAATCACCCGAGATTTGGCTCCAAAACTGGGCTATTACAAGCCAGCCCAAATCCATTGTCGGTTCCTGCCAGGACTTGGAACGGGCGGAAAAATGAGCGCTTCGGAACCAGAGACTTCTATATTCACTATAGACCTGCCAGATGTTGTGAAGCGGAAGATATGGAACGCCTTCACGGGTGGGAGAGCAACGGTTGCTGAACAAAGGAAATTGGGCGGAGACTCAAACATATGCACAATATTCCAATATTTTGCTTACTTGTTCGAAGAAGATGATAAGAAACTGGCTGAAAGGGAGAGGAAATGCAGAGCTGGCGAAATATTGTGCGGTGAATGCAAGACCGAACTAACAGAAAGGGTTAACAAGTTCCTTGCTGAGCATCAAAAGAAAAGAGAAAAAGCAAAAAATGTTGTGGAAAAGTTTTATATTAAACGCTAATGGGTGTTTGCACATGTCGGAAAAAGACGAAGTTAATATAAATCCTTCTTCAACTTACAAACTTCTCCATCCAATGCATACAGTTCTTGTTTCATGTGTTGGCGAAGATGGAAAACCAAACATCATAACTTTGGCGTGGGCAATGCCAACTTCAGTCAACCCGCCCCTGGTTGCCATAAGCATCCGACCTGAAAGACACTCTTACGCCGTCATGGAGGAATCTAAAGAATTTGTCGTTAACATCCCAACAATGAAAATATTGAAGGAAACGCTGTTTTGCGGACGAAGAAGCGGCAGAGACTGATAAATTTCAGGAAACAGGCTTGACGCCTTTGCCAACTAGAAAGGTGAAACCACCCATAATAAAGGAATGCGTAGCCCATCTTGAGTGCAGGCTCCACAGTCAATTCGCAACTGGAGACCACACAATATTCGTTGGCGAAATAGTTGAAGCCTACGCAGATAAAGAAGTGTTCACGGATAAATATGACTTAGAAAAAGCAAGGATGATCTTTCATTTAGGCGGAAATGACTTCGCAACGCTCGAACCAAAAGTTTTCACACCCAAACTCTAGACGATTATAAAGCTAAAACTGGTAGCTTCCACCAGTCGCCTCAGGCTAGTTGATGTAAGCTTTTTAAGTTATAAAATTGTTAGCGTTTATAAATGTAAAGTTAGTGACGTTAATGAACGGTTTTGACGAAGAAGCCATCCGAAAGTTCAAGTTGTCTGGGAAAATTCTCCGTGAAACACGTGAAGAAATGAAACACTACGTTCGTGAAGGCATGCCTATAATTGATGTTTGCGAAAAAACTGAGGGGCTCATACGGGAAAAGGGTGGGAAACCAGCATTTCCATGCAATGTTTCAATAAACGAAATAGCAGCACATTATACATCTCCGCCTGATGACAAAAAAAGAATTCCCGAGAAATCCATAGTTAAGTTGGACTTGGGCGTTCACGTGGATGGTTATGTAACCGACAGTGAAATTACAATATGCTTCAATCCAGAATATAGAAGCCTTGTAAAAACGGCGGAACAAGCCTTGAAAGCAGCCATAAACAATATACATCCAGGAATTTCAACTTCAAAACTTGGCTCTATAATTGAAAAGACCATAAAATCCCGTGGCTTCAAACCAATCTCAAACTTGACTGGGCATCAGATTGGACGATATCAGGTCCACGCTGGCACCTCCATACCTAATGTTTCAGGCATATCCTTTTTTTCAAAAATTAAGCTGGGCGGAATCTATGCCATTGAACCCTTTGTAACATTGCCAAACGCGGTAGGCAAGGTTAAAAACGGCAAAGAAGTCACAATCTTCCGCTTTCTCAAGCGAAGATCACTAAAAAATTCTTATGCAAAACAGCTTCTAAAATACATTGAGAAGAACTTTAGAACCTTGCCTTTCGCTGAACGTTGGCTACAAAATGTTGTGCCGAAAGAACGTTACCTTGAAGCCTTCCAAGAACTCTTATCTTCAAAGACTCTGATGGGCTATCCTATATTCATTGAAGCCAGCGGAAAACCGGTGGCTCAGGCTGAACATACCGTTTTGATAGTTGAAGATGGATGCATTGTCTTAACTTAGAACCGTGTTTTCACCCTTTTTTCTTTAACTTCTCTACTGATTACTGTTATCAACATGTTCTCGTTGCATTTCTCGCACGGCTCAACCTCTTTGAAAATATAATCTCCCCGCTGGAACTCTCGAATGCTCTTAAACCCACATTTTCTGCATTCAATGGTGGTTGTTATGGATGGAGTCTTTAGACTTAAACGTTGTATTCTTTTCCTTGTTTGAAGCAACACATAAGTAGATAAGGCTGCACCCAAAAATCCTATCAGTAACAAGTATCCCGCCACAGGTTCTTGGCCAGGCGTGTACCAAGCGTTGATGGCTAGAATAAGAGCTACTAAGGATAATGCTAAAGTTATGAATATCACTAACAATACAAACGACGAGATTTTAGTTGTTGCAGATGATGAGGCCTTACTCATTTTGCCACTCTCCTATTGCCCAATACCAATGGTGTTACCCACCCCAGCAATAATCACTTTGTCTCCCTCTTTTGTTTTTTCTAAAATAACTTGTTTTATTCTCTCAATAGCCTTGTCGACGGCGTCAAAAATTTCTTTACGCATCGGTGAAACAGCATCGCCAATGTCTTCCTTTATTATTACAGCGTTTATTGGAATGCGATATTTTAGGATTGACTCCTCAATTTTGAATTGATCTACACCAGGTCCGCCTATAGCAGCGCCCACTCCCTCAGCGACTTCGCCAACCTCTTCACCTTCAAGCTTCAAAGCTGCATCCACCATGATTATTGTCGCTATTTTTCCTTCATTTTCCTCAATTATCGTTTTTATAGCGTCTCCGGGCTTACCGACGTTTCCTCCCGGTCCTTCAGCTTTAATAACATATGCCGTTCGTCCTTCTATTGGCACGGTTACACTAATACAATCTTTTGCTATTTTTCTTGTCGGCTGTCCATGCGTTAGCTTTGCTGCTACGAGTGCTCCTGCCCCGTCACCTATCGGTTGACCGTATGCGAAGGCTTTTAATGCGCTGGCGTAGGCTTCAGCCTCCCGCATGACAAGGGGCAATATCATTTGTATCTGCATTATAACGTAGAGGCTTAGCGTTTTCTTACCCAGCAAATAAAAGTGTCTTATCACTTTATAGATGTAGTTCAGAGCCATTGCTGCTTCAAGAGTGTTTTCAAGATTATTCGTTTGAGTTTTGTCTGCTGCTGGCGCCATCAATTTTACATCGTCCTTAAAACGAGTGTCCCTAACATCCAGTACGTGTTCGAGCTTCCCGACTATTCCTGCAGGGTCAAGGCTCTGCGGTGATATGGTAAAATACTCCAAGAATCTGTCAACTCTAGCCGTGGGGTCTGTTTCAGGCTTCCCAATCTCCTTTATTGTTTCTATTGCAATTTTTCGCCCTTCTTCCTTTATATATTTGAGTTTATAGAGCGAGCCTTCAACTTCCCTAAGCATGACGTAGATTTGAATTCTCTGTCCATAAAACATGAAAACTATAAAGACGACATAGAAAAGTAGGTTCAGAATCCATGAGAATTCTTCTGGAAACAGCTGCGCTATGTGATTCTGTAAGGTTGTCATTACCACCAATCCGTTCACGAACTCACCTTTTGGAAAGACTATAAATGCTCAGTTATAAATTTTAGGTAATTCCCCTCTAAATTAACAGTTAATACAGTGGGGTTGCCAGCTTTCCCGGGTTCACGTGGCCGAAGACCACACTACAGTCGGGAACGGAGCACGGTTTAACTTCTGAGTTCGGAATGAGATCAGGTGGGTCCCGTGCCCTATGGCCGGCAAACCCCAAAATACACGGTAGCTCTACATTCATAAACTTATCGCTTACAACTAAGAAAGCTTTTCGTTTCTCTTCCTCTGAAAAGAGTTCGCAACTCGTTTGGCAGCGTCGGCAAAACCGTTGCAACCTTAAATTTTTCTTCATTTTCTAATCCTAAAACTTCTTGGCCAATCAGTAGTACGAGTTGGGAGCAACTATAATGGTTCTTTTTGCACTAGAAGGCTCTCTTTTGAACTTCTCATCTTCGGAAAAGCCCACTGTTTCGGGGTGTTCAACAGGATTACGGCATCTTTTCTTCTAAAATTTACTAGAATATCTTCCTTCAGCATATTCCCTTCCAACGTTAACATATTATGTTCTACCGATCTTCGTAGAGCCCCGATGCTTCAAGTATGTCTTCATGAAGTCTTGAGAAAAAGCGAGTTTCCCAATAATTTCCTAATGGCTTTGGAGCCAACTTGAATCAGAAAAAAGAAAGTGGGGAGGTTGTTCTATTTCTCTTTTGCCATAGCAAAGACGGCTTTAACTGCGATTATGACGGCTGCTGGAGCTGCGAACGCCACGATATACCATAGGATTCCTGTGGCCCAATAATCGAGTAGTAGATGAACTTTGCCCAGCGGAGACCACACATTAGCAGTAGCGGCTACCACCAGAGCAATTGCCGCTATAAGAAATGGGGTAACCTCTTTCGCTGTTATGCTTGTGATCCCGATGATGATGCCTAAGATGAGCATGATTAGCATGACGTATCCATTAATGTTTTCAACATCAGGGTCATACCAGCCAATATTCGCCACCTCGGGTGACTTGTCGTAGGCCATGTAGCCGACCGCTAGTCCCGCTACGATTGCTATGACTACAAAGGCGATGAACGCCCATCGTGCTATTTCTTCCATTTCCATTTTAGACCCACAAAGCTTTAGTTATCATCACTAACATATTATAAATCTTACGCATGAAATTATGGTTCTAACATATGAAAGAACTGAACCTCTTAGGTTTTCTGAAGATTTGGATGCCGTGGATCTCGTCTACTTTTTGGAAACCGGCAGAGAAAGCTAAGTAAAAGTAAACGCCCGCAAAATGTAAAAAAGGAATCCTAATAGTAAGTATAATTAGTTTACTGATTTAAGATGCGCGTGTAGTTACTCTTTTAAGATTGCATGCTCTTAAAGTGCTTGATCAATATTCTTCAGTGGTTGGTAGATCATGTCTCAACGCCGGTCTTCACTTCGTGTTCTTGCTCAGGCGAAAGAAAGGGAGAAGAAGTACGACTGGCTTCAGGCGGTTGAATCTTACAATGAAGCACAAACCAGTGTATTGAAGCAGAAGAACTTCCAGAAGGCTGGAGAGATCCAGGAGAGGATTGGTTTCTGCTTTCAAAACGCTGCCATGCAGGCTGAAAGCCGCGAAGAATTCAGAGAAAAAATGCAATATTCGATTGAAGCCTACGAGAAAGCAAGTGGCTTTTATGAAACGCCTTTGAACAACCAAACGGCTACAAGGAAGCTTCGTTGTGACGCCATCGTCAAATATCTTGGTTACTGGCTCACGTCTGATCCATCTGAAAAAAAGAAGCTTCTTGATGAATGTTTGGAGCTGGAAAGCGAGGCTTTAGCGCGTTTTTCGGAATCTGAGGACCCCTTTGAATATGGCAAGACATACAATGAACTCCCACTTGTCTTTTTCCATCGAGCGTTCCTTGAAAAAGACAGGAAGACTCTGATAAGAGTTCTGAAGAAAGGAGTGCAGTGGGGAGAGAAAGCAATTGCAGGACTCTCTGAACTCGGTGACGCGTACGAGACAGCCAGGGCACATCTCACCTTGGCAATTTGCTTGAGCGACGCCGGCTTCTATTTCGCTTCAAAGTCGGATGATATAGATACAAACCGCTCGGTGGCCGTCAAACATCTGAATGAAGCTGTCAGACTCTCTGAAAAGTTTGGCGACGCACTTCTCTTGGGATTGTCATACCTATGGTTAGGGATAAACACTGGAGAAGAAGAAGCGGCAAGACATCACGAAAAAGCCTCAGAATACGGCAAACAAACCCGAAACAACTTCCTAGTCGCAAACAGTCTGGATTACCTGTCATATAACACATATTGGAAAGCTTTAGCAACAGAAGATCCTGAGAAGAGAAGGGAACTAGCTGAGGAAGCCATGCGATTCTATGATAAAGCCCAACGTCACTACCACACAATATCACTCATAAGCCCAAGAGGAGGCTTCATCGGTCCACCTTCTGGACAAGCTGAGCATTACTATCAGCTAGCATTATGGGAACCCGCCGTTGAAAAACGAAGAAAACTCCTAACGAAGTCTGAGAAGCTCGGGATAAAAGCCTTGAAGGTAGCTGAGGACTCTGATATGCCAATGGTCATAGCGCAGGTCCTACATGTAATCAGCAAAACACTTCAAGCCCAAGCACAAATCGAATCAGACCCACAGAAAAAAAAGAGCCGCTTGGAGAAGGCCCTAAACTGTCGAGAAAGAACAATTGAGATTTTCGGGAATTTGACGCCTTTCTTCTATTGGAACCTAGGAGTAATGCAGAGTTATCTTGCAGGCATAGAAGAACAACTTGCCAAAATCGAACCAGACCTTAGCCGTAAGAAAGAACTCCTCGAAAAAGCAGCTCGGAGTAAGAAAAAATGCCTGCAACTGTGCAAAAAAGTGATGCCATACTTCGAGAAAAAAGGCGAAATAGCCCTCTTCGCCGCACTCCAAAACTATCAAGACACATATGCCACGATGCAAATGCACCTCTATGATATCACAGGCAAACCAGAACACCTAAGAAAAGCAATTAAGGTCCTGCAGGAAGCAGTCGAATCCGCCACAAGACTAGACATGGTCAGCCTCATAGCAGAATCACATTGGAAAATCGCCAAAGCACAAGGCGTTCTAGGAGAACATTCGAAGGCTGCAAAGAACTTCGAAAAAGCTTCAAAGATCTACATCAAAGCCTCAGGAAAGATCCTACAGCTAAAGGAATTCTATCAAGATCATGCTTCTTATATGCAAGCGTGGAGCGAAATCGAGAAAGCAAGATACCACCACGAAAACAAACAGTATGGGCAAGCAAGAGAACACTACGAGAACGCTGCTAACCTTCATGAATCGACAAAGCGATGGGGCTATTTCAGCCGAAACTACCTAGCATGGGCTCGGCTGGAAGAAGCGGAAGCCCTAAGCAGAGCAGAACAGAACCAACAGGCAACGCAGCTATTCCAAAGGGCCGCCGAACTCTTCCGTGAAGCGAAGAGCACTCTTAGAGCAGCAATGGACGGAATTGAGAATGTAGATGAAAAAGACCTAGCAAACAGATTGATTAAAGCCCTAGACATAAGAGAAGAATACTGCCTTGGAAGGGCTGTCTTGGAAGAAGCCAAAACCCTTGGCAGACAAGGTGATAGCGCCGCCAGCTCTAGCAAGTATGGCTTGGCAGCCAAGAAATTCCAGGAAGTGCTTGACAACATTGAACATGAACCCTCTTTCACAAAGGAAACAAAAGCCAAGGACCGCCAAGAGCTAATGCCCATAATATATCTGTGCAAGGCTTGGCAAATGATGGAAAAAGCAGAAACCGAAGCTTCCCCAGAATTATACCTAAAAGCTTCGCGGCTTTTCGATGAAGCCAAGGACCACAGTCTCAATCAAGAAGCCAAGTTGTTGGCTATGGGGCACTCCCATTTTTGCAGAGCCCTTGACGCAGGAACAAGATTTGAGGACGCCGGAGATAAGAGGTTGTATGTGTCCGCAAGTCGACACCTGCAAAGTGCAGCAAATTACTACCTCAGGGCGAGTTTCAAAACCGCCTCAGAATATGCCACTGCTACGCAACGCTTCTTCGACGCCTACATCTATATGACTGACGCCAAGAAGGAAGCACACCCGGAAAAGAAAGCAAGATATTACATAGTGGCTGAAAAGGTCTTGCAGGCTTCCATGGGATCTTATTTGAAAGCAAGACACCCTGCAAAAAGCAGGCATATCCGCCAGCTTCTGGAAAAAGTCAAAGAAGAAAGAGAGCTAGCTATGTCCTTAAGCGAGATCCTACATGCTCCAACTATTGCATCATCAACAACAAGCTTCGTCACACCAACTCCAAGTGAAGAATCAGCAGTGGGTTTAGAGAGGTTGGAACACGCTAATATTCAAGCCAGCCTGATTCCTCCCAAAAGGCAAGTTACGGTTGGAGAAGAAGTCAACCTAAAAATACAAGTCACAAATGTGGGAAAGCAAACCATTCTGCTAGACAAGGTTGAAGAAATCCTTCCCCCTGGCTTTGAGTTAGCTGCTAAACCCAGTTACATCCACCTCGAAGACAATCATCTCGAAATGAAGGGAAAAAAGCTTGACCCTTTGAAGACAGAAGAAATCATACTCTCCATGAAGTCGTTCGATGATGGCACTTTTGTATTGAAGCCAAAAATCATTTACGTAGACTCAGATGGACATCAGATGATCTCAGAGCTTGAGCAAGGGTTAATTGAAGTCTCAAAGGTCGTACTCATGGATCGCGTCACCACCGGTCATGAACATCTCGATAACCTGCTTTTCGGTGGAATCCCCAAAAATTACGCTATCATACTCACTTCACCTTCATGCGATGAAAGAGACTTGCTGATCAGCAGATTTCTTGAAGCAGGAGTAAAAGAAGGGCAAGTCACGTTTTACATCACTACAAGGACAAGTGGATTGGAGACTCTAGCAGAAGGTTTTCAGTCAAACTTCTACCTTTTCGTGTGCAATCCTCTGGCAAATAGAATAATCAAAGACATGCCTAACGTATTCAAGCTCAAAGGAGTCGAGAACTTGACTGACATCAACATTGCCCTATCTTCTGCGTTCCATAAACTAAAGTCGCTGAAGGCTCCAAGAAGAGCTTGCATTGAAATCGT
>Ga0209636_10006066_pt1 | contig 12340 bp, 9 predicted proteins | sample DeeMarSWOR152_54_FD_187464 | JGI IMG/M metagenome (GOLD analysis project Ga0209636, IMG submission 187464) | Marine sediment microbial communities from White Oak River estuary, North Carolina - WOR-1-52-54 (SPAdes) (version 2) | ecosystem: Environmental > Aquatic > Marine > Intertidal zone >...
TTATGGAAGCATTGTTAAACTCCCCGGGGTTGGGAGCTGGATATGATATAGCCTGGGAGGATAATCCTGAAAACGTTAATGTTGTTGGTTTAGCCACTACTCAAACAGTAGCGTATGGTAAAGCCAATATTAGTGGAGGCGAAGTTACGCTCATATCTTACTATACATTTCCTGATAATAGAATAGGGATTGCAGACACATGTTTTCTGGCTGGTACAAAAATAGTCATGGCTGATGAATCCTATAAAAACATTGAAGACATCACAGTTGGAGACATGGTTAAATCTTTTGATGAGGAAACAGGCAGGATTGTAAATAGAAGAGTAACCCATGTATTCTATCATACCACTGAGGAGACAACTGAGTATTATCTAGTGATCAATAATCAGCTCCGTGTTACACCAAATCATCTGGTTTATTCAAATGGAAGATGGGTTTACAGTGGTGATCTTAAAACTGGTAGTAGTTTATTCTACCCATGTTCTAATTATAAGATCTATTCTATAGAAAAAGTCTTCAAACGGGAGCCTACGTATGATTTTGAAGTAGAGGGTATTCATAACTACTTCGTAGCGTTGGGCACCAGTGATGTTTTAGTCCACAATGCTGGTTACCAATATCCTCCTTATGACCCTCAAGATGAGATAACTCCTCGTTTTACCTGGTTTGATAACGACGGGCCTTATCGCCCAGGTAGAAATATTACGTTTAACGCAGAAGACTCTACAGGCGAAGAGCCTCCTCTCACATTTGCATGGGATTTCAATGGAGATGGTACCTGGGATAAAGGTCCATCTGGAGACTATGAGATCACATTTAATGTTATGGAAGACAATAATACGTATAATGTTTCATTAAATGTTACAGATAACAATGGACACTGGGATATAGTCACCCATGCTGTGCAAGCTAATAACCCTGATCTCCCTGAACCTGATTCGAAACCATGGGTTTTAACAGGTAAGGATATCTATCCTAACGGGACATTAGCACCGTATGTTAAAGGCTACTACGTCAAGTTTACGCTTCTGAATGACGGTAATTATTCATTTGAGATCAAAGAAAAAACCAGTCCTCCTTACACTATTCTTGATTACGAGAAGATAAAAAATATCAACAATGTGATTTATCCAATTGTAAAATCAGCTTTAGGTCTTGATATATCAGAGAGAGTTTTGTATGATTTTAATATTACTGTCAGTAACAATTCGGGTGTCATTCTTCCTGGTTACGGTGCGTCTTATGAACATGCAGATATTTTAGTTCCAAACGTGAAAGATGTTTTAATCTATCATAAACCCACGATAAATGAATCCTCTGGTAATATTATAGAGCCTTATTATGAAAAGGGAAGTATCACAGTTCGCGTATTCATAGGTGGTATACCACCTAATTATCCACCTTACGAACCATGTGAGCCAGATCCATTTAATGGACATCTTAGTGTAAGATGGGATGCTAATCTCAGCTGGACCTGTTGGGATCCTGATGGCGACCCTGTGACCTTTGATATATATTTTGGCACAACAAATCCACCTCCTAAGGTTGAAAGTAACCAGTCTGCTAAATCATATGATCCTCCAGGTATTATGAACGAATCTAAGGATTATCATTGGCAGATTGTCGCTTGGGACAACCATGGTCATTCAACAGCTGGTCCAATCTGGTCGTTCACAACAAAACCAAATACTCCTCCAAATAAGCCAAGTAATCCTTCTCCAGCTGATGGTGCAACCTGTGTAGATGTTACTACAAATCTAAGTTGGATAGGTGGAGACCCAGATACTTACATGGGTGACATAGTAACCTATAAAGTATACTTCGGGACAACCATTATGCCACCCCTAAAGGAAAGCGGTCTGCAGGACACCTCATATGATCCCACCCCTGAAGAAGAGAGACTTGACTATAATACAAAATATTATTGGAAGATTTATGCAAATGATAGTCACGGTGGTTCCAACTGGGGAGATGAATGGGATTTCACCACTGCTGAAAAAGGCCTAGATCAACACAATTCAGAAGGCGATGGAATCGGGCATAATACAAGTGATTATTATATGGGTCAGACTTTCATAGCAGGGAGAACAGGCAAATTAACCAAGCTAAAACTATCACTTAAAAAAGTAGAATTATTCGAGTCTGGGGATCTGAATCTCTGGGTTCAGATATGGAAAAACCCCATTGATAACCCAGAAGATCCAAAAGATCCTGAGAATATATTATCCAACGGCAATATAACTATGGAGGACCCTGACCCTGATTTTAAGTGGTATAATTTAACATTAGATCAACCTGTCGATGTAACAGCTGAAGATAATTACTTCATCGTGTTCAGAAATGAAACGTCGGTTTTTACATATTGTAGTTGGCAGTATAGCGAATGCTCACCTTTTGAAATGGTACCAGACGGTGGAGGAACTTGTTACGACGGTGGAGAGGCATACCGCTGGGAAGGTAGGTGGGAACCATTTGCACACTGGCCATATCAGCAAGATTTTCTCTTCAAGACCTATGTCTTCAGAGAACCAGAACTTGACCAATACTGGCTCGAGCACTCAGATGAGGGATTAGAGACTAAAGTATTTAATTTAGCGCAGACATTTACACCAGGGTTTACACCAGGGAAGACACAGGATTTGATGAAAGTAAATCTATCGTTATTCAGCAAGGAAGGAGCCCCTAATCCACCAGATATAACCGTTAAAATCTACCCAGGTGAACCTACACCAGAATGGAAAGAGATTGACCCATTAGCAACTACCACCATAGACGGCTTCATCGATGTCGGGTCCTTTGTCTGGAAGGAAGCAAACTTTAGTTTTAATCCTCCGTATCTCATTGTTGAAGAGTTGTATTCCATAGTAGTCACGACTGAGGGAGATTATATTTGGGAGATGATGAATGAGGATGTCTATGAGCGCGGAGATGCATGGTGGAGTGATGACGGTATAGAATGGAAACTAAATGATCCACTAACAGATTTTATTTTCGCAACCTATATGGATGAATTCGGATAAAATACTGGATATGCACTCAATCAATACTGTCTTAATAGTTTTTAGTGATAGATTAAAATAGAACATATATAAAGAATAAATACATAATTGGTTTTTCATCCAATAGTTTTACTGGTCTTACTATGTCTAGAAGAACTGCAAAGGATAAAAAAATTCAAAAAACAATAGCAACTAGGAGAATCAACAAGTTATTCTCACTAGCAGAACAATACGCGCTCTCCAACAGATTAAACCTAGCGAACAGATACGTAGAACTAGCACGAAAGATATCAATGCGATACCTAGTACCCATCCCAAAAGAATATAAACACCGTTTTTGTAAACACTGCTACAGCTATCTCCTACCACATGCTACCTGCAGGGTTAGAATACACAGAGGCAAACTAGTTATCTACTGCCGCAATTGTAAAAAATACACAAGGATACCGCTAAAAAACACTAGATAAAAGCTATCCGCTATGCTTAAATAACCTATCGTTCATTACCCGTTACCCAATTCCAACCCTTATAACAATGGGAGTAATGAAGTACATGACAACGGTATATGACGTCCCAGCTAAGGATTTAATCGATGAAGTAGCTAAGAAACTACAGAATGATAAATCCATTGTTCCACCAGAAGGAATTAGTTATGCACGGACAGGAGTAGATAAAGAAAACCCCCCCTTAAACAAGAACTGGTGGCATACTCGGTGTGCCTCTATACTCCGTAAGATCTACATCAATAACGGTATTGGTGTTGAACATCTCAGAGCAGAGTACGGTGGCAAGAGAAACCGTGGTTCAAAACCATACAAGGCAAGAAGCGGCAGCGGCTCCATCACAAGAAGAGCGCTACAACAGCTTGAAAAAGCAGGACTGGTAACAAAAATCCGGGGAAGAGGACGTGTACTTACCCCAAAAGGCAGATCTTTTCTGGATAATACATCTCATGAAGTCATGAAAAATCTTGAAGCTTATTATCCTGAGTTGAAAAAATATTAAAATACAGTAAATTAATAATATCAAAGGTTTATGGATGAAGAACTTGAAAAGCTAAGGAAGAAAAAGTTGCAAGAGTTACAGCAGCAGATGGATCTACAGGGTACTTTGGAGGAACAAGAATTACAGAGAGAAGAGTTTGAAAAGCAGAAGAAGATGATTCTCCGAACTATCCTTACAACCCCTGCAAGGGAACGACTAGGTAGGATAAAGGTTGCTCGTCCTGAGGTCGCTGAGGCTGTTGAAAATCAACTTATAATGCTCGCTCAAAATGGTAGATTGAAAAATAAAATAAACGATGAGCAGTTACGTATGCTACTTTCGAAGCTTATACCCAAGAAAAGAGATATAAAGATAAAGAGAAGGTAGAAGACCTATGTCAACTCATAAATCACTCGGTAAAAAACTTCGTTTGAATAAAGCAACAAAGAGCAACCGACGTGTACCTGCTTGGATTATGATTCGAACGAACAGGCGTTTCACACGTCACCCCAAAACACGTCATTGGCGTAGAAACAAACTGAAGAAAACTTAAAACAGGCTATACCATGGCTGAAGAAATCGAGAAAATATATGTTATACCCCTAAAGAAAAAATCGGGGTTTAAATCATCCTCAGCAGCGCCTACTAGTATCAAGAGGGTGAAAAGCTTTTTGACGAGGCATATGAAGGTTGAGGAGAAAAACATATGGATAGATGACTCCCTCAACAACGCCATCTGGAAAAAGGGAAAATACCATATACCCGGTAAGATCCGTGTAAAAGCTGTTAAGTTCGACGATGGTGTCGTCGAGGCATACTTGCCTGAGCTTGATTTTAAGAAATCACGACGTGAACTCTTGAAGGAGGAAAAGGAGAAGAAGGAGCCTATACTCAAAAAGGAGGAGGCAGAGGTTGAGGAAGAACCTGGTGAGGTTGCTGGTGCTGAGGACTATGAGATTAGCCCTACAGCAGAGGGCGAGGTAAAAATAAAGAAAAAGAAAGCTCCTAAGGCTAAGAAAGAAGAGAAGAAAACCAAAAAAAAGAAAGAAAAAAAGAAGCCTGAGGAGAAACCTGCTGAGAAAAAAGCTGAAACAAAGAAGGCTAAGAAGACTGTTAAAAAAAACTACGGTAAAGAAAGAAGGAGGGGGAAAGGCTAAAAAATCCGAAACCACAAAGAAGAAGGCTACTTCCAAGAAGGTGGAAAAGAAAAAAAGTGAATAACCTATGTTTCAGCTACTGGATTTCAATGAAAACCCTAATGTAGGTGTTTTTTGCAAGACTAACGACGATATTGCTTTTATACGGAAGGGTTTGCCGAAGAAGGTGAAGAAAAAGATTATCTCTGCTTTGGATGTAAAGCTTATAGAACTACATATAGCTGATGCAAGTATCATTGGTTCTCTCCTTACATTTAACTCAAAGGGAGCAGTAGTTACTGATTTTGTTGACGAAGAAAGTATGAAAATCATTTATGACCAGGGATTAGATGTGTATATTATAGAGGATAAACTTAACGCAGCTGGCAACGATATCTTGGTAAATGACAATGGTGCATTGGTTCATCCTAATACAAGGGATGATTCATTAAGGAAAATAGAAGAAACATTTCAAGTACCAGTTTACAGGGGTACCATTGGTTCTTTGAATACTGTTGGCATGGCTGCAGTTGTTACCAATAAAGGGCTGTTGTGCCATCCAAAGGTTACCAATGAGGAGAAAAAACAGTTAGAAAAGATTTTTGATGTAAATGTTATGATTGGGACCGTTAATCATGGTGTGCCCCTGATTGGCAGCGGACTAGTGGCAAATACCAAGGGCGCTATTATGGGTAATCTCACCACAGGTATTGAAATGGGGCGTATTGAAGAGGCTTTGGGTTTTTTAGAATAAACACCAACATTTTTATATAAAAACTTATAATTATATTAAAGGAAAAAATTTATAAAGCACCCATATATTATACATATATAAATATAATAATACATTGGATGATAACATGAAAAAAAGCAAAACAATTAAGTTTAAACCGCAAGATGAAAAAATAATACACATATTCGCAGAACTAGGGATGCCGAAAAACCTTGCAAAAACACTTATGTATATCTCACAAGTTGATGAATGCCGCAGTGCTGAAATCGAACATGGAACAAACCTCAGACAACCAGAAGTAAGCATTGCAATGCAACAACTACAGAAAAAAGGATGGATAGAAAAACGAGACCTAAAAAAGAAAGGAAAAGGAAGACCCGTCCACATCTACAAACTCACTTCACCTATAGAAAAAATAGTAAGAAACTTTGAAAACGAAAAAATGCAAGAAATAAATTCAATCAAAAAAGACTTATCAGAGCTCAAAACATTACTCGAAAGCAGATAAAAGAGCGTGCTGTATTTTCATCTAAAGTTGATACCTTTTCTGGATCACCCAAAAACATTTTAATTCTTTTTGAATTACACAATATAATACAAATATAGAAAATATTATATAAAATTTTTATAAGACTTTTATTATATATAAAATATGTATCTAGCTACAAGAAGCGCAACATAAATTATAAATACCCAATACAATACAATCTATAAATGTAAATAATTTGGAGATAAAGAACATGAAGAAATATTTATCGACAATTATAGTAGGACTCTTACTCTTTAGTGGATTTGGAACAGTTACAGTTAATGGGTTTACCATTAGTGAAACTATTACAGAATCTACGACATATAATGATTCTTTAGGAAAAACAAATAAACTCTATGATGCTTTAAATACAAATGAGGACAACGAATATTTACTCACAACCACATGGGGGCAAACAGGGTTATACGCTATGAAAACCCCGTTGAAGCATCCTTGGAGATTTCGTTGGAATCCTTTGAATCATTGGCGTTTAGGCTGTTGGTCGACTGCTATCGGTCAAATCATCAATTACTATCATCAATTACAGTCCTCCGGGGAAGTACATTATCAATGCTCTGAGATAGTTAATAGGTACGGTAATGGAGTTATAATTGATAATAACTTGAGCGATCACATATACAAGTGGTCTAACATGCCAAATAAGTTTACAATATTCTCCACTCTTAGGGAAATTAATAGTGTTTCTACTTTTTTATATGACGTGTCTACTGTGATACAAAAGGATTTTGGTACATATTATTATGTTTTGGAAGAAGGTTCAGAAATGGTTTCTACTCTGGTAAAACATTTTGATAAAATAAATTCAAGTTCAGAATGGGTTGTTAACCCACCTATCATTGATATACAAAATGAAATAGACAGTTTTCGCCCATGTATGCTTTATATGGAGAACAAGAACGGAACCAGTGGTCATGCAGTAGTTATTGATGGATATAAATTGGAGGGAGATAACTTCGTAGTCCATTTGAATTTTGGTTGGCAGGGTTCCTCAGATGGTTGGTATGATTATGATCAGCCAATAGATAAATATGATAGTGATCTCAGAGGAGTAATGTTTATCCGAGGTGATTTCGATATTATTGCACATGCAAATGGGCCTTATTTTGGAAAAGTGAATAAAGACATCCAGTTTTACGGGTCTGCGTCAGGAGGAAACCCACCGTATTCATGGCATTGGGATTTCGGCGACGGCAACACTTCAGATTTACAAAATCCGATTCATCGGTATCCATCTAGAGGAAGGTATACTGCTACTCTAACAGTAACAGATTATGATGGAGACACAACTAATGACACAGCTCATGTCACTATTGCTAAATTTAAGTTGTTTTAAAGTCTTAGGAAGATTAAAACACAATAGAATGTATGTTATTCTTGAAAGGCAACAAACTCTGAAAAACCCTCAGAATAGAAAGCAACGTTTATAAGTAAAAATTCTTTGACCTCTACTAATTCATCTATATACTATGGAGAAAAAACAGAATGCCGGCATACGATCAGAAGAAACTAGAGAAAAAATGGCAGAAGAAATGGCAGGAGATGAAAATATATCATTTCGATTTTGATAGTGATAAAAAACCATATACCATAGATGTCCCACCACGTTATGCATCAGGTCCTCTTCATGCTGGCCACGCAGTGCATTATACCCATATTGATTTCGCTGCACGATACAAACGTATGCAAGGTTACAACGTGTTTTTCCCGTTGTGTTTCGACGTGAATGGTATACCCGTTGAAGAACGTGTTGAACGACAACTGAATATTACACGCAAGGATATCGATAGACACGAGTTTATCAAACTGTGTTCTGAGTTCGCTGAGAAAAACATCAAGACCATGACCGATCAGTTTAAAGTACTTGGAGAAAGCATGGACCCCTCCATTTATTATCAGACTAATGCAGAGTATTATCGAAGACTTACTCAGATATCTTTCATCGAGCTGTACAACAAAGACTATATCTATAAAGGATGGTTCCCGGTGAACTGGTGTCCACGGTGCATGACTGCCATGGCAGATGCAGAAGTGACCTACACTGATAGGACGACGAAGCTTAACACGATAAAATTCTACTTCACCAAGGGGCAATCTGAGCAGCTTTTGAAGTATCATGGTATTGATAAAGACGAAAAAGGCATGTATGTCGAGATTGCGACTACACGCCCGGAGATGCTTCCTTCATGTCAGATTGTCGCAGTTAACCCTACAGATGAACGTGCCTCTTGGCTCATAGATCAAACACTAACGGTTCCATTGTTCAACAAAGAGGTAAAAATCGTTGAAGACGAGGCTGTAGACCCTGAGTTTGGAACAGGCGTTGTCATGATCTGCACTGTTGGCGACAAAGAGGACCTAAACTGGGTTTTCAAATATAAGCTTCCTCTTGAAATGAGCATCGATGAAGAAGGACGTATGACAAATATCTGCGGTAAATACAAGGGAATGAAGATTGAAGAGGCGCGGAAAGCTGTTATCAAGGATTTACAGAAAAATAATATGTTGATTAAAGAAGAGCCATTAGATCAGAACATCGGCGTCTGCTGGCGCTGCAAGACCCCCGTCGAATTTATCAACGCGGAACAATGGTTTTTAAAAACCATTCCTTTCAAAGAAATGGTAATCAACACCAGTGACAAAATGAACTGGTACCCAGATTTCATGAAAATACGACTCGAAGAATGGGTAAACTCTTTGGAATGGAACTGGGTTATCAGCCGTCAAAGATACTTTGCAACACCGATACCACTCTGGGAATGCAAGAAATGCGAACATGTTGTAATAGCAAGACCTGAAGACTGCTATGTGGATCCTACAGTTGACCCGCCACCAGTAGAAAAATGCCCTAAATGTGGTGGGAAACTCAAGGGCTGCGAAGACGTCTTCGACACATGGATGGACTCATCTATATCACCCCTCTACAACACGTTCTGGCATAGAGATGACAAGAAATTCAAAAAATTGTATCCAATGTCACTGCGTCCGCAAGCCCATGACATCATACGAACATGGGCATTCTACACCATCCTACGGTGCAGCCTTTTAACAGACAAGGAACCCTTTGAAAACATCATGATGGGAGGATTCATACTATCAGAAGATGGAACACCTATGCACGCCAGCCTAGGAAACATCATCGACCCATTAGAAGTAATAAACGAATATGGCACCGATGCGTTTCGATGCTACGCCGCAAGCTGCACCCTAGGTGAAGACAACCCCTTCAGATACAAAGACGTCGTACGAGGTACAAGACTGCTACGTAAAATATGGAACGTTGAAAAATTCATCTCCAACATAATAATCAAAAACTATGCTAAAACAGGAAAAAAACCAGAACTCATAGATGTTGACAAATGGATTCTCACAAAATACAGCAAACTAGTAAAAAAAGGCACCAAACATATGGATGTTTTTGATTACTCAGCAGCTATGAAAGAAACAGAATACTTCTTATGGCATGAACTCGCAGACCACTACATAGAAATGACTAAATCCTCTATATACAACAACGAAAACCTTGAAAGCATCAGCTACACACTCTACACGCTGGGTTTAGGAATTCTAAAATTGTTTGCACCATTCTTCCCACATATAACAGAAGAAATATATCAACAATATTACAAAAAACACGAGGGATGTAAGAGTATACACGTCTCACCATGGCCCAAAGAAGTTCTAATAGACAACGAAGCAGAGGTCTCAGGAGAACTAGTTAAAAACTATATTGCCCAACTGAGATCCATCAAAAGCGAACAAGGCATCGCATTAAACGCTCCACTGCAAAGCTTTGCAACCTACTCAACCCCCAGTAATATTTCCAAGATAAAACCAAGTAGTTCAATAATTAAATCAACATTAAAACTACCAAGTAAACATGAGTTTATAACTGGGAAACCAGATATACAAGAAAAAATCACAGCAATCACTCCAATCTATTCAAAAATAGGACCATTATTCAAAAAAGAAAGTAAAAAAATCAACAAATGGATTAAAGAACACCAAAACGAACTAATAAAGAAAATCAAGAACAAAGGAGATATTAGGTGGTCAGATATCCCAATCATAGAATCCAAAACCCCAGATGAAACTCTTTTAGAAAACAACTATATCCAGATTAAAAAGGAGACAAGAGTTAAAGGAAAAAAAGATAGAGCTATTCTACAATTTGACGATTTCTATATAGAGGTACCAGGAGATATGATAAAATGAAGATGAAAAACCTTAGACGCTGGGCTGTCAAAATCATAGCACTACTAATAGTTTTAGCGATGATACTCGCAGGTTTTATTGCCATACTATGGAAATAGGTTTTGATTTTCCCGATAGCTTTTTAAACAAGTTTTTTTATTCAGCGACTCCGTGATCTAATATGGCTGAGAAAAATATATTGGCAAATCCAGCGCCACTGGGTTTAATGGGCTTTGGAATGACAACAGTGCTATTGAACATCCATAATGCAGGTTTCTTTGCACTAGGTTCGATGATACTTGCCATGGGAATTTTCTATGGTGGCATGGCACAAGTCATTGCTGGAGTGTTAGAGTACAAAAAAGGCAACACATTTGGTGTAACCGCATTCTCCTCATATGGGTTGTTTTGGCTTAGCTTTGTTGGAATAATAGTAATACCAAATCTTATACCAGGTGTACAGGCTCCAGATTCTACAGCACTAGCAGCATACCTGTTCCTATGGGGGCTGTTCACATTCATGATGTTTATCTCCACGTTGAAGAAAAACAAGGCATTGCAGTTTGTGTTTATATCACTGGCAATTTTGTTCTGGTTGCTCGCGCTTGGTGAATTCACAGGAAACGCCACCATTACAATAATCGCGGGATATGAAGGTATTATCTGTGGCCTTAGTGCAATCTACTTAGCCATGGCTGAGGTCATGAATGAAACCTATGGAAAAACTATTCTCCCAGTAGGCGATCCAACGATAAAATAAAACTATAGTTCTATCAACTGATATGAGGACGATCCCAGTCCGATCTCCTCACCATACTTTATTTGTTTAAACGGACTAACCTTATTTTCTTTTTCAAAAACATTTTCTTTAACATCATGTATAAGATCCAAAGAAGCCTTATCTACCGCTACCGGGTCATCTGATACGAGATAACCAATATCTGGACATATAATCGGTCCTGCAAAGGGGTCACAATCACAGCTTTTTGAAATCCGTTTTAACTCGTTAAGATAGATCACTTTTTTGTTTTGAACACATGCTTTCGCTGCACAAGCAAGAACAAATTGAAGATCTGCATCCTCATATTCAATTGCATTATTCTCACACGCGTCGACGCATACGCCACAACCAAAACAGGATTTCATATTTTGCTTCCATACTCCTTCCTCGACTTCTAATGCATCAAAAGGACAGACCTCAGCACATACACCGCAATACGTACACGCATCTTTTTGATAACGAGGTCTACTACCATGATGCATCCTTCTCTTTGTCTTACGAGTTACACCGCCCATACCAAAGTTTTTAATCGCACCACCCACTCCTGTTGCTACATGGCCTTTTACATGTGTTAACGCAAAAAGATGAGTTGATTCAAAGACATGCTCAGCAACCTCATACTCCCTATCTTCTACAGATACTGGAATACCAGTGTCATCTATAACCACATCACAGCCAACTTTTTTCAACGTAAAACCATGCCTCCTTGCCACCTCATAATAACCAGATTTAGAACTCCTTAATCCTGAATATGCTACAGTTGTATCAAAAAGATAGGGATCTGCGTTTACCCTTTTCAATTCGTCAACGACTAGTTTTACAAAATCAGGTTTAGGATAATACTTGTTTTTATCCTCACCCATATGAAGCTTTATAGGAACCTTTTTTCTAGCAAAGCTTTGTATATTAAAATTTTCAAGTGCCTCCCGGAGTTTCTTCAGGTCTGTGAAAAACACAACCCTCTTC
>Ga0209636_10006067_pt1 | contig 12340 bp, 8 predicted proteins | sample DeeMarSWOR152_54_FD_187464 | JGI IMG/M metagenome (GOLD analysis project Ga0209636, IMG submission 187464) | Marine sediment microbial communities from White Oak River estuary, North Carolina - WOR-1-52-54 (SPAdes) (version 2) | ecosystem: Environmental > Aquatic > Marine > Intertidal zone >...
TGATCTCTACTACAGATACTCACCACAGATAGCAGGCTTCATTTCCAAACACAAGTCCTTGAGAATTATAGCTCGGTTTTATCTCCTGCCTTTTGTGGCCTTTAGTTTTTCAATGGTTCATTTTGGTCCGGTACCGACAATTGCTGCAACTTTCTTTGTTTTTTCTCTGCAAGTTCTTCTTATCTCTCTTTTTCAGAAAAGATTTGACAGGAGTAAAATCCAAATCCGATAAAACCCCGGCTTCCCTTATACTCGAATTTTCACTCCGCGGCATCCCGAGAAATGTTTGGTTTCGGAGGTGGGAGTAGAGGCTGGCCTTGGAAAAGAACGAAAATGGAAGATTAAAGCCTGATCCCTACTCGTACCTCAAGGAATCCACGGGATTGGACCTAGCGGCTTTGACGGACTGGTAGCTCACTGTCAGAAAGGCGATAACCAGGGTCATGGCTGCTGTCAGGATGAATATCCAGATGCCTACGCCTGTCCGGTAGGGGTAGTTTCTCAGCCATGTGTAAGACAGGATCCAGGCTATGGGGAGAGCGATAATGTTGGCGACAGCGACCCACTTCAGAAACTGTTTGGAGAGCAGCACTATGATCGCCTGGACTGAGGAGCCCAGCACTTTTCGTATACCGATCTCCTTGGTGCGCTGCTCCGCCAGGAAAGAGGCCAGGCCGAAAAGCCCCAGACAGGATATCAGGACAGCCAGGGTGGCGAAATAGCGGAATATCACGCTGGCCTGCTCCTCGGAGCGGTAGAGACGGTCATAATCCTCATCCAGGAAGCGAAAGTTAAAAGGGAACTCGGGATTGAACTTTTTGTATATCCTCTCGATGCTGGCGATGGTTTCCGGAACATTGTCGGGATGGATTCTGGCGAAAATATACCGATAGAAATGATGATTGGGGGCCGGATTGTAGGTCTTATAGAATATGATCAAAGGCCCGCTCTGGTAATAGAGAGGAAAGTAGTTGAAATCGTTGATGACGCCGATTATTGTCCCCTGATAAGGACCGCGAGACAGGCGCATACCCACCGGATTCTCCTTTCCTATGATCCGCGCTAATTCCTCGTTGATGACCAGTTGGCCTGATTGAGGAGAAGCAGCGGGGGTTCGTTCTCTGGAAAAGAACCTTCCCTTAACCATTTTCATTTCAAAAGTTTCGACAAAGTCGAAATCACAGCAAAAATAGCGGATCATGGGGTCGATTTCCGGGCCTTTTCCTTCCCAGTCCCAGCCGTTCCCGCTCGAGCCGAAAAGCAAAGGCGTCCGGGAGGTGAGTGAAACCCGGATAATGCCCGGCACCTGCTGCAGCTCCTGTTTGGCTGCTTCGAAGTGCTCTCTGAGGCTGCCGTTGACCGGGACGTAGACGAGGTGTTCGCGGTTGAACCCAAGGTCTCTGGTGCGCATATAATTGAGCTGTTTGTAGACAACCAGGGTCTGGATGATGAGAGCGACGGAAATGGAGAACTGCAGCACGACCAGAATTTTTCTGAAAAGCGAGCTTTTTGACCCGATACCGGAAGAATCCCTCATGATCTTCACGGGCCGAAATGAGGACATGAACAAAGCCGGGTAGGAACCGGCGACAAGGCCGGTCAGCAACGTGGCTCCCAGCAGCCCGAGAGCCAAGCTCAGATTGTGAACGGGTTCCAAGGTCAATTCTTTCCCGGTCAGGCTGTTAAAAACAGGAAGCAGGAAAATGACGATAAGAACCGCAAACACAAGAGAGAGAAAAGCCATCAGGATGGATTCTCCGTAAAACTGCTTGATGATGTCCCAGCGCAAAGCTCCGGTCACCTTGCGCATGCCGATCTCCCTGGCCCGGTTCCCGGCGCGGGCAGTCGTCAAGTTCATGAAATTGATACAGGCGATAAGCAGCACGAACACCGCGACCAGAGAAAGCATCCGGACGCGCGCAATCCGGCCTCTGCCGGTCAGCCCATAGAGATAGAGCTTGGGGTAAGACCTGAGGAAGGGGGTGACGTCATCCTCGGGATGTCCCTGCTTTATACGCCCGGCAGTCTTCTCTTCAACCACCTTCGGCGAGGCGTCTTCACGAAGCTGGACAAATGTCGTGAACGACAAATTGTACCAGGTCTGGAGATGATGCGGATCATTCCAGTGCTCTTCAAGAAATTGAACCGGGACAAGAAAATCAAACTGGAGAGTAGAATTTCGCGGGATGTTTTTAAGAACTCCCGTGACTTCAAAATCATACTTGTTTTCCACCCGGATGACCTTCCCCAGAGCATCTTCATTATGGAAGTACTTCTGGGCCATCCTTTCCGTCATCACCAGCGAGTAGGGTATTGTCAGGGCTGTTTTGGGATTACCCTGGATCAAAGGGAAAGTGAACATCTCCAGAAGTGAACCATCAACCGCTTCCACATACTCTCTGAATCTTTTTTCGCCGTAAGCGAATATCAGAGCATGGGGCCCGTTGCAGAAGCGGACAGAATTGACGATCTCAGGATACTCTGCCCTAAAGGCAGGCCCTAGGGCAGGGGGAGTTCCGCTGGATGTTTCTGTCTGATTGCCCAGGCGGAGATATGTCCCGACCAGGTAGAGATTGTCGCCGTTTTCGTGGAACTGATCATAGCTGAACTCATCCTGAACCCAGAGAAAGATGAGAATACAGCAGGCTATTCCCACAGCCAGTCCAAAAATATTGATGAAGGAGTAGCCTTTGTGTTTTTGAATATTCCGTAAAGCGATTTTCAGGTAGTTTTTAAACATTTGCACGCTCCAGTAGATTTTATGTTTGGTGAAGGCGGGGATGGCTTTTAGGATCTGTACCCAGAACCAGGATTTGGCTTTATCTGCACCTCGTTCCTTGACAATCTCGTGGTATTCTTCCTCAAGATCGCCTAATGCCGAAAATTCTTCGCCGTGGATGGCCATGCGCCCGAGGATTCTCAGGGCTAATCGGGGAGGCTGGGGATGTTCAGGATTCATTTCTTTTAGGCCTTATCCAGGGTAAATTCCGTGACTCCCTTCCATATCTCTCTCTGAAGCTGACGGGCAGCTTTCAGAGCCTCTATTCCCTCCGGGGATAGCCGGTAATATATCTTGCTCCGCCCGCCTCTCTCAGGCGTCGGCGGCCCTGCGCTCTTTATCACATAACCCTTTTTGAACAGCTGGTCCAGGGCACTGTAGAGGGTTCCGTAGGTGTGAATCTTCCCTGTCACCTGGGCAATGTGCTTTCGGATGGTCACTCCGTAGGCGTTTTCTTCGAGACGCCAGATCGCCAGCATAAAAATAATCTCGGACAAGGTTAATTCCTTCATTCGTTTCTCCTTAAATCATATATACGGAAAAACCGGAGAAATTGTTTACAAGAAAAGAGATTTTTGTTAATGGAGTAGGATCAGAAGCACTGCAGCAGAGCGTCAACTTCTCGATTCAGCTATAAGCTCTTTCGCGCTTATCTTTTCCGAGCAGGTTTCTTGCTCCATCCAAACGAGGCGGACGAATGTGAGGCCCGAGAAAACCGGCTTACTCGACCGGGGGAAGCGTCAATTTTTCCGGTTCGAAAATCACACAGCGTTCCCCTTCTTCAACCTGCCCCAGGTCCAGAAGCTCGTATCCGGCGTTCCTGCCTGTTTGCAGTGTTTGTTCGACCTCTCCTTCAGGCACGAAGATGTAGAACCCGATTCCCCAGTTGAAGGTGGTCAGACAGTCTTCCAGGCTGACACCGAGCTCCCGCATGAATTGAAATAGTGGCTGAATATCCTTGACCCATTTTGCAATCCGGTAGGTGAATGCCCTCTTATCGTAGGCGATCTTGGAAATTCCTCCGCCTGTGCCGCCGAGAAAAGAGTGTATCTCAATGTCGGCTTTCAGCAGGGCTTCGACAAGGGCCACGTAAGAACGGGTAGGAATGAGTGCTTCTTCTCCCAGGGTCTTCCCATTCGACAGCTGATGGAGGAATTTGTCTTTTAGGGTCAGGGCCCGCTTGATCACCAGGGAAATCCCGTTGGAGTGGAGCCCGGATGACGTCGCTCCGATTATGCGGTCGCCGGCACGCAGTTTTTCTCCGGTGACCATCCTTTCTGCGGGAGCGACGATCCCGGTCACGCATCCGGACAGAGAAGGAGCGCTTTTCACCGGCGGTTCTGCCTTGATGAGATAGCGCAGCGCAGGTGATTCCCCGGCCGGCAGGGCCATCCCGCACATCTCACATGCTTTGTAGAAACTCTCGGCCAGGTCACGGCTTCGCTTCTCGTCCATGAACCACTCACTGTCGCCGGCCGCAACCTCGTCCGTATAGATCACAGGGAGGGCTCCCTGGCAAATCACATCGTTGGCCGCCATCAAGGCTGTATCGATCCCGATGCCCTCATAGTACGTCCTGCCGGTGCCTGCATGTTGATACATCCATTCTGCGATCCAGTTCTTGTTGCCCAAGCCTTCCTGAGTCATGCACCATTTATGGGGCTTAGTACCTCGGTATGTGAAAATAACGCCATGAAGCCCCAGACTTTCTTCCTCGATATAGACATCTCTCCTGTTGGGAAAATTCAGCGTCCGTCTCCCGGCATCAACCATGGCCATCTTGAACGGTTCGATCTTCGTGTAATCCACCCCGGCCTGGGCATACTCGGACTTCTGTTGCTTCCCGGACACGTCAGCCCTTCCTCGTGAGTTCTTCCAATTCTTCTTTAGAAGGCCGGTTAGGAATGACCGCGATGGTTTTGCCCTGGTATTCGAACACCTCTTTGTCATCGTCGTTGATCTCAGCGATCATTTCCGCTTTCACCCCTTTGGACCTGATCGCGGTCAACACCTCATCGACGTCTTTCTCTTCCGTCTGGACAGCCATCCTTCCCTGGGTCTCACAGATCATGATCTCTTCGGGAGTCAAGTCGGCAACCCTGAGAGGGACATTTGTCAGATCTGCCCTGGCGCCGAATCCGCCGTACCGCGCGGATTCACAAACAGCCGCACCGATGCCGGCTGCTCCCAGGTCAGAGCAGGCCTTGATCTTTCCTGTCCGGAACGCCGCCAGGGTGGCTTCCATGACCTGCCGTTCCTCTTCAAAAAGAGCCACAGCAGGCCTCATTTCCTCTACCAGCCCTGCCCGATAGAGGGTATCGTTACCGTCATTGCTGGTCTCTCCGATGAGTATGATCCTGTCTCCGGCTGACTTGGCCGGTTTTGTCAGAGGCTGCGCAGTGACCAGCTTGCCTATCACCGAGACCACAACAGCCGGAACGATATCAGAGAACGATGTCGAAAACCCGCCGCCAATAATAAAGACATCCATGGCTTTGCACATATCGCTGAGTCCCTTGACCATCAGGTCGACCCGTTCCTTGCTCGTCATCTCGATGCACTTACCGCAGGTGCATTTTCCTTCAAACCCGCAGGGCCCAACGATGACTTTCTCATGGAGAGGGCGTGTCCCGATGAAATTCAAGAGAAAGATCGGCCGCGCACCCATGGCTAGGACATCACGCATAGCTCCGCCGGCTCCGGTGGCGGCAGCGTCATAGGGTCTCGGCACACAGGGAGAGCAGTGGCTCTCCAGCTTGGCCACAAACGTTCCCTCAGTGTCAGGAAATTGAAAGACAGCCGCGTCATCTCCGGGCCCGACGAGCAGAGCGCCGGGGAAGATCTTGCTGACTTGTTCATTCAAGGCATCGACGGCTTCAAAGTCGATCGCCTTGTCGATGTTGTGATGCAGATGCAGGAACAGGGCATGCATCAATGCTTTCTCAATGGTGTTCATCCTCCTACCTCCTCAAGACTATGATTACTGAATTACTACAAACGGATTAATTGTTTAACATTGTCATTGCGAGCGACTGAAGGGAGCATGGCAATCTCGTCCTGGTGTCAGGCGAGCGAAGCGCGCCAATTCCCTAAGAAAAAACTGATAATTGATTTTATATACGAGAATGCCGCGTCGCTCCACTCCTCGCAATGACAACTTACTTAATGCGTTTGTATTAGTTCAATAAATGAATATGGATTCCATGAGCATGTGTAAGATAGACAAATTTTTCAAAATAAGCAAATTTTTTGTTTCCAAATCAGTGCATATGGGGACGTTCCCGAAGGGGTCACTCTTTTTTCGCTACATATAAAAAAGTATAAAAGGGTGTCCCCCTCGGGAACGTCCCCTTTTATGGAACGTCCCCTTTTATATTTTGCAGCGACGGTTCCTCTCCGTCCGAAGCCCATGGAGGAGGGTGGGCGGGTCTTGGCTTGGATGGAGAGGAACCGGCGCTGCATGGACAGACTCGCATTTTTCTGCGTCTTTGTGTAAAATTCAAATAAGGGACGGCAAAATTTTATAACCTGGAGTAATAAATTCAGGCATTTTACCCGGTTTTTATAACTGCGGGTAAGGAGGAGAGAATGTATATACTGGGAAAAAATTCAATACTCTTTCCAGCGGCTATCTTCCTGGTTCTTGCCATCACTTTTTCCGGCTGCAAGGGGAAAAAAGAGGCTGTGGGGATAACCAGCCAACTCAAGAAAGCTCCGGACATTGTCGAGCGGCTGTTTAAATATGCTCCCACACCGATCGCTTTTGACGAGGCGCAGCTGACTGTCGAGCAAAAGGAGGTCCTGGAGAAACTGGTTCAGGCTGCCAAGCACATGGACAACATCTTCTGGAAACAGGCCTATCATGAAGGTTTGGCAACAAAGGAGCTGCTGGAAGAGTCCGGAGACCTTTTTGATAAGGACTATCTGGATTTTCTCATCATCAACTTCGGGCCCTTCGACCGCCAGGACGGGAACAGACCTTTTCTCGGGACAGCCCTCAAGCCCCTCGGAGCCGGGTTCTATCCTCCTGATCTGACCAAGAAGGAATTCCAGGATTACGTTACCAGCCACCCGGAGGTGAAGGAGTCGTTCGAGAGCCCCTACACGGTCATCAAGAGAAAGGGCGCGGAGCTGAAGGCCGTTCCCTACAACGAGGAATACAGGGATGAACTGGAGCCGGCTGCCCGCTACCTGAAGGAAGCGGCAGCGATCACCACTAACGCCTCGCTCAAAAAATACCTCAACCAGAGGGCTGAGGACCTCCTGCGTAACGATTATTACGAGAGCGACTGCCTCTGGATCGACCTCAGTGATAATGTGGTGGAGACCGTCATCGGACCGTTCGAGGTCTACGAGGACAACCTGATGGGGATCAAGGCAGCCTATGAGTGCTTTGTCTATATCAACGACCTGGAGCAGATGAAAAAGCTGAAGGGCTACCTCGACCATCTGGACGACATGCAGAAGAACCTTCCCGTGGAGAAAAAATACAGGGATGCGGTGATAGCAGGTCTGGAATCGCCGCTCAACGTGGTTATCGAGGTCTTCACGGCCGGCGATACCAAGGCCGGAATCCAGACTTCGGCTTTTGTCCTTCCCAACGACGAGCGGGTGCGGGAAGAGAAAGGGACCAAGAAGGTTTTCCTCAAAAACATGATGGAGGCCAAATTCAATAAATCCCTCGTCCCCATCTCAAAACGGATACTGACAGCCGAAGATGCCGAGGTTGTCTCCTTTTACGCCTATTTCACCGAGACCCTTCTGCACGAGATCGCCCATGTCCTGGGCGTCAATTATGTCACGCTTGCTGACGGCACCCGGACCACTGTCAACAAGGCGCTCAAAGACCACTATTCAGCAATCGAGGAAGCCAAGGCGGATATCGTCGGGCTTTACAATATCCACCTTCTGATGGATAAGGGTCTGATTCCCAGAGAAAAAGAGAAGGAGATCTACACCACTTATCTGGCTGGCTTCTTCAGGTCGATGCGGTTCGGGGTTGCCTCAGCCCATGGCCTGGCCAACCTGATGGAGTTCAATTTCATAAAGGAAAAAGGCGGGTTCAGCTATGACGAGACGGCAGAAAAGTTCAAGGTCGATCCGGAAAAGATGAAGGAAGCGGTGAAAGCGCTGGCCAGGGAGCTTTTGATCCTGGAAGGAGACGGCAATTATGAGAACGCCGCCAGGTTCATCGACCGCTACGCCAAGATGGATGAATTGATCACCCAGACGATCGATAAGCTCCAAGATATCCCGGTCGACATTAAACCCCTGTTCAAGTATTGAAATTGTAGAATTGGGGACAGTCCCCAATTATACATGAACCAGGCCCGATCCTGAACCATTAATCAAGGTAAAATATATCAAAATTTCAGTCTAGCCACTTCTGCTGAAACCTAAAACATCAACTTGAAAAAGAGGCCAGGCCCCTTTTTTCGATATTTCATGCTTGACAAAGAGACAGGTGTCTTTTATATTAAAAGAGACAGGTGTCTTTTCGAGGTGTGATGATGACCGTATTGAATCAGGAGGAAATAAGATGCAAAAGTTAGCTGTATCTATATTGGCTCTACTGCTATTCACGCTTCCGGTAGAGGGAGAAAAAATCGCCGATCTTCCGGAGCTCTCCAAGCCGACCGCCCTCACCGAAGACAATGGAACACTTTATGTAACGGATAGTGAAGCCATTCATGTCTACTCACTTCATCCGTTCAAGTACATCCGCACGTTCGGACGCCTTGGCCAAGGGCCAGGGGAATTCAATTCCAACCCATTTCTTTTTGTGAAACCGGACGAGCTGATGATACACACAATGGGAAAGGTCATGACCTTCAGCAAGGACGGAAATTTTCTCAAGCAGCAAAATATTCCCTTCGTCTATTTCTACATGTACTACCCTCTGCTCCCCGCAGGCGATAATTTTATAGGACTCCCGCTTGTTGTGCAGGAAGAAAAACCCCATTTCATCCACACCTGCAACGCCTACGGGCCCGACTTCAAGCCAATCAAGGAATTCTACAGGGGTGGTCCTCCTATTTTTCCCCCTCCCCCGCGAAGGGACGGCCGCTTCCAAAAAATGGATTGGGAGCTGATCCCTGACTGCCTGGGCGTGGGCACAGCCGAGGACAAAGTCTTCATCGGCGATACGCGGAAGGGCTTTTATATCGCGGTCTTTGACAAAAACGGAGAGCCTCTTTATGAAATCCGGAAAGATGAGCCCTTGCTGAAAGTTCCTGATGACTTTAGGGACCGCATCTGGAAGGAGCTTAAGGAATCTTCCAACTGGGAGCAGGCTAAGGAGCGCTTCGATTATAAGATGAAGGATTATTTCCCAGCTTATTCCACCTTCAAGGTGAAGGACGGAAGGATCTTTGTAACCACCCATGCCCAAAAAGACGGAAAATACGAGATCATTGTCATGGACCTCAAAGGGAATATACTGAAGAGGGCTTTTTCTTTTCCCTTCGACCCCCGCGAGGCCATTATTGTCCAGGCATTCGTTCCCTTTCACATCCAGTACACCGTAGCCGGAGATACCATTTATTACATCCTTCTTGATGAGAAGAGTGGATTCTATGCGCTGAATGCCGTAAAAATTGCTCCTTGACGCAGATACGCCAAGGATTTAAAATTAAAAAGACATCTGTCTTTTTTTTACAGAGGACAAAGCCGATGCCAAAACACCCCAAGCTTTCCGACGCCAACTTCGAAATCATGAAGATCATATGGGACCTGGGAGAGGCCACAGTTAAAGAAATCCATGAGGCCATCAAAAAGCGCCGCTTTGAACCCATAAAGAGGGAATCCATCCAGGTTCAGGTCAAAAGGCTGGCAAGATACGGATGGCTCCGGCGCCGCAAGGAAGGTAAAAACTATCACTATTCCTCTGTTTCCGGCCAGGAGGAAGTGAACCGCGACATCCTCGACGACGTCAAGGATAGGGTATTCGGCGGCTCCCAGACCGAGCTGATCAAATGTCTGCTTAAAAACACCGATGTCCAAAAGGAAGAGATGGAGCGAATTCGAAAACTCCTTAGCGCCTACGAAAAGAGAAAGACATGACCGTTGAGGCTTTGCTCACACACATGCCGTTCGCGGACTGGACCTTAAACACGGCCCTCTACTCCTTGCTCGTTCTTGTGATTGGATCGATCTTGCTGCGCATGCTGAGAAAAACATCCGCACCGCTGCTCAGCGGAGTCTGTCTGGCTTTGATGCTGGTGCTGTTGACCTTGCCGTTCGTTTCGCTCATGAATCTATGGGAATCCCGGCCATTGTTGAATCCTGGCTTGATATCTCTGAAAGGCCCGGACCAGAGTCTTATCAATAAGGGGCCACTGGGGACCAATCCTGGAACTGAAGATGTTCCTGTTGACACTTATCAAGACATAAAAAAGAGCGGGGCCGCGCAGCACGCCCGGTTGCGCAGCTCAGTCCTTCTCTACGCGGTTGCCGTCATCAATGGCCTTGGTCTTGTCTGGCTCGTGGGATTTATCATCCTTTTTGGCCGTCTGGCTCTTGGAATGCTCCGGATTCATTTTTTTAAGTGCAGTCTTATCAACTGTCAGATCCCGGATTGGCCGCATACCTCCGCATCTCTCCAAAAGTCCTTTCCCAGGGCCAGGCTGCCTCTGATCTGCATGTCTCCTCTTGTGCAAAGCCCTATCACCTGCGGCCTCTTGAAACCCGTGGTAATCCTCCCTGCTGCGCTCTGTTCCCGCTTCAACCCTAAGGATATCCAGAACATCCTGCTCCACGAGATGTCTCACATACGACATAAAGACCTAGCCCTGGGATTACTACAGAGAACAATGACCACTTTTTACTGGTGGAATCCGCTAGCGCATCATTTAAACCGTGTGCTTTCCGAAAGCCGCGAGGAGATCGGCGACAACCATGCAATCCGCGCTTCAAGCCCGCTTGAGTTTGCCCGCTGTCTGGCTTCACTGGCGGAGCAGATCAGGGAGACTCAAAAAAAGCTCTCCTGCCTGGCTCTGGCCACCTCAAAGCCTTTGCTGGAACAGAGAATCCGCCGAATCCTGAACGGGGAAAGGGGGCTTGAGACTCGCCTCAAAAAGCCAGTGGCAATCGCACTTCTCTGTTCGGTTCTATTATTTCTAGCTGGGATTCTTCGTTTTCCATGGGCTCTGGCAGCCCGGCAGGTGAACCAAGTCGTGGCCTCTTTATCCGAACTCAAAAATCCCACCTCTATCACTGTTGACGGCGGGCAAGTCTTTATCACCGAGGAAAAATCCGTTTCCATATATGCCCTGGAGGATTTTCGTCTTATCCGCCGGTTCGGAAAGCTGGGTGAAGGCCCGGGCGAGTTCCGCCTCAGGCCCTGTCTTACAGCCTATCCAGACCACCTTTTAATCGGGAATTTCGGCAAGCTTTCCCTTTTCACCAGAAACGGAGATTTTCTACGAGAGGCCGAAATCCCGTTCCGGTACTTTTACATGTACTATCCTATGCTGCCTGTGGGAAAAAATCATGTCGGCTTCAACCTGAAGAAGGATGAGCAGGGGACCTTCATTCATGTCGGCACAATCTACGACAGTGAGCTTCAGCCCATCAAGGAATTCTACCGGGGAGGGCCTCCCAAGCTTCTCCCTCCACCCAAACCGGACACTGCCAAGGCGCTGGAAAAGGTGGATTACGAAGTTATCTCCGACTGCATGGATGTGGCCGTCTGGAAGGATAAGATATACGTAGGCGACACGCGGAAGGGGTTTTCAATCGAGATTTTCGACGAGGACGGGAATCTGCTCTCGACCATCAACACGGACTACGAGAGGATCGAGATTCCGCAGTCACTCAAGGACAGCTTCATGAAAAATATCCGAGGCGCTGAAAACAGTGAAGACCTGCTGCGGCGTTTTAACTTCAAGTTCCGGAAATATTTTCCCGCATTTTTCAGCTTTACGGTCAGAGACGGAAAAATGTACTTCTCCACCTATGCCCAGAAAAACGGGAAATTTGAGCTTGTCGAGATGGACCTCGAAGGAAAGGTCCTGAAGCGTTCGTTCGTCTTTCCCCTCCACCCCCTGCGGCGGATTTCGCAAGAATTGTTCTCCTTCAAGAACGAATACGACATCCACGACGGCAAACTCTACTATCTTGAGCGGAATCCCCTTGGCCAGGGATTCCTCCTCCACCAACTGATCCTCGACTGATCCCTAGGTCAAGGCCTGGTCATTCCTCAATCACCGACCAAAGGAGAATATATCAAGGTCCCCGAAAAAAGTGGTCCAATGAATAATCCTTCTGTTTCTGGATGTTACGCAGCGTTGACCTGACCGATACAGGAATGGCATCCTCTGTCGATCTATTGATTTCCCTGTTTAATAAATTGATATTCTTCCAGATCGTGTGGGAAAAATACACGGGAATGGAAGGAGCGACCTTGAAGATTTAGCCTTCCCGATCCATCCACCGAGGGAAGCCGATGAAATCGGCCGCCGAGTATGTCTGAGCACGTGGAGATCAATCTGATGAAAAAATGACTGAATACGGACTTCCGGTTCGGAGTAACCAGTCTGGCATGCGGAGTTACGCAGGCGC
>Ga0209636_10006068_pt1 | contig 12340 bp, 8 predicted proteins | sample DeeMarSWOR152_54_FD_187464 | JGI IMG/M metagenome (GOLD analysis project Ga0209636, IMG submission 187464) | Marine sediment microbial communities from White Oak River estuary, North Carolina - WOR-1-52-54 (SPAdes) (version 2) | ecosystem: Environmental > Aquatic > Marine > Intertidal zone >...
GACTCAGGGATTTGACGTTTATGATGACTCTTATCCTTCCAAATCTTCGACTGCATTTGCCTACCCAGAAAGAATTGCCGAAAGAGTTATTCATGAAGCTCTGGGCTGGATGAAGAAACAAAATTCTCCATGGTTTTCCTGGATTCATGTCTGGGACCCACACGCGCCCTACACGCCCCCTGAACCTTTTAAAAGCAAATTCAAGGATGAACCTTATTCAGGAGAAGTCGCCTATGTTGATTATGAATTAGGAAAATTGTTTGATTATTTAGAAAAAAATAATCTAATGGAAAATACGTTGATCATACTAACCGGAGACCATGGAGAATCTCTGGGTGATCACGGTGAATTAACGCATGGCTATTTTGCTTATAACAGCACTCTCTGGGTTCCTTTAATCATTGTGGGACCAGGGGTGAATTCTGGTCGAATCGATCAATATGTAAGCCATATTGATATATTTCCGACTGTGTGCGATTTTCTGAGTATAGAAAAACCTCCTTTCCTTCAAGGAGTTTCCCTACTGCCTTTGATAAGAGGAAAGAAAATAAAGAAAAGGGCCATTTATTTTGAATCATTGGAGGCCTATTACAATAGTGGCTGGGCATCTCTTCGAGGATTCATAGAAGAAAAGAAAAAATTTATAGACTCCCCTATTCCTGAATTTTACAGCCTTGAAGATGACTTCGATGAAGAAACAAATATTATCGAGAAGACGAATTTGGAGAAATATCAGAAAAAGCTAAAAAAAATGGAAGATGATTTTTCTTCTCCTCTTATAGGCCAGATCGTTCAAAAAATTGACCGCGAAGCTCAAGAGAAACTGAGAAGTTTGGGCTACATTGCCTCTTCCGTGCCTCAGTTAAAAAAGAACTTCGGACCAGAATATGATTTAAAAACCCTTCTCCCTTTTCAGAAAAAATTGAATAGGGCGATTATGTTTTATGATGAGGGCAGACCAGAGGAAAGCATTAAATTAATGAATGAAATTATCCAGAAGAGAAAAGACTTTGCTGCGGCTTACACTCATCTTTCCCACATATATAGAAATCAAGGACGGATAGAGAAAGCTATCCAAGTAATGGAGGAAGGATATAATAATAATCCGAAAAATTATGCAATCATTTCAACCTACGGCATTCTTTTAGTTGAAGAAGAGAAGCTGGATAAAGGTATTGAGGTTCTCCAACAAGGGATCGCAATATTAGACTTTGATCCTGAACTATGGAATTACTTAGGAGTTGCTTATTGGAAAAAAGGGAATTATCAGAAAGCTCTTGAACATTACAGAAAAGCTCTTTCCCTGGATAATAACGATGCTATAATTTTTAATAACTTAGGTACGTTTTACCTCTCGATTTTTATCCGCAATAAAAAAGTAGATGCTCATTCTCAGTCAGTTGAATATTTTAAAAAAGCTATCGAGCTCGATCCCGATTTGGCTTCAGCATATAATGGATTAGGTGGAGCGTATAAAATAATAGGAAAAATCGATGATGCCATATCTTGTTGGGAAAAGTCATTAAAATTGAATCCAAATTATGATTTTCCTGTTTATAACTTAGGAATGGCTTATTATGAAAAAGGGGATAAAGCTCAAGCCCTAAGATATTTCAAGAAATACCTTGCACTAAAAGCTGGTATCATTTCTCCTGAAGAAAAGAAAAAAATAGAAGACCTTATCCAAAAGTGCAAATTATAAAAAATTGTTCTTTTATTTTTTCAGGATATAAAAGGCCCTTTTGCTTTGGTCTTTTTTTACGAGTCTGAAATCAATAATCTTATAGTTCCTTTTGAATAGTGTCTTGAATACCTGCCTTGTTTTCATCCTCCATTCGAGGGGAATACTCCTGACTTTGCTCTCGGCGACATCTGTTTCGCGGAGCATGCGGTAAAAATTAACAGGAATTTCGACCAAAAGGAACTCATGGTCTAAATCAAGATTTAAGTCTTTGGCCACTTCAAGCTTTAAGGCTCCGCTCCGGCCTTTGACTTCTTCGATGCCAGCCACGAGAGCAATATAGCCTGAGTCAATCAAGCGCTCTAAATCGTATTCAGGCCTTTGAATATCTTTCTTAAGATCCCAGAAGATAAGAAATCTGTCGCAGGGAACATCTTCTCTATTCAGCAATCCGATAAAATCTTTATAAAAAGCATCTCTGTATTCAACCACATCCATTCCAAAGTGATGGATATTCCGGTAAGCATTGATTCCTGTTAAAGGATCAAAAGTATTGGTAACAGTATAAATCCCGAAGTTCTCCATCAACATATCTTTCTGGAACTGCTTTATTAAAATCCCAAGACCATAAAGCTGAAAATCTTGCCTGACCCCTACATACTGGGAATAAAATAAAAGATTATTTGGTTCTCTGAAGGCAACTTTTTTGTCCTTTATTCCTACAAACCCGTAAGAAAAGCCGACAAGGTGCTCTCTGTCCTGCTTGAATTCTCCGCTCCTGTTTTCGACATAAACGGCTATAAATAAGCTGCTTCCATCATACAGAAAATTTGTGCACATCATGTTTCTCGCACCAGGTAGGTTATCCTTTGGATCGCCCCAAATCTCATTCCTCAGCTCTTCGTATTTCTGGTAGTCGCGTGGGTGGTCTGAACTTTCCACTTTAAATAAAAAATTCTTCCCTTTGATAGTGTGTATCTTTTCAAATTCTTTCATTTTTAACAAAGTCAGCTTCAGAAAATCTTGCTTAAGATTAAAATGATTTTATCCAAACGCTCTTTCCATTGCAAATTCCTTTTGGAGTCAGGTCTTGCTTTTTGCTTTTAGCTCTTCTTTGGACATTTCATCATCAGAAACCAATAAATAATGAAGGGGTTAAGTCTTGAATTTTGACATATAATTGTTAGACATAAAAAGGAGAGCATCGAAAGGCAATGTTAAGGCAAAAATGTCAGAAGCCAAGATCAGTCCTAAGAGAACAAAGGGATTAAGGGGGATGACTTGCTGAAAAAGGGCAAAAAGCAAGACCTGACCCCTGTCCCCTTTATTTATAGATTTGAATTTCGTTATTTTTTAGTATATGGTAACTATCTTTATGGGAAGATACATATCTGAAAAGACTCTACCCGGCTTTAAAGGAGAGAAAGAATGAAAACCTTCAAAAAAATCATAATCACGGTTTTTTCGCTCCTCATTCCTTTTCTTCTCCAGGCGGCAGAATTTCAGGTTAAAGTCATAAAAAGCGGGGATGACCTACCTGAAAAATTTTGCAGCCACTGGAAAAAGGGTGATTTTCTTATTTCTGACGGAAAAAACCTGACCTTAATCGGCGGAGCTAAGAGGCGTTTGAAAACACTGACTAACTATCCGCAAGCCGATACCATAGGCAGTATTATAAGTTTCGTGCCTGCTGGAAAAAAAATAGCGAGCAACCTGAATATCGGAGCACCGGTCATCAGGATAAAGAGAAAAAGAGAATATTTAACTTATAGTTCAATTAAACGTTTAAATGAGAGCGCCCAAAAAGATGACCTAACTTTCGAAGCCACCGCTCTTTATGAAGGAAAAAAAGGGGGGAAAGCCCGGATCAGAACTCTCTATCATTTTTCTCCTTTCAAAGGAAGAATTGATATCACTTCAACCATAACTAACACAGGAAAGCAAAAATTCGAAGACATGAACTATGATCTCTATTTTTATGCATTTCACAGATACTACTTCAGCCCCTTTAACAGAAAGAAACATCCTGACTTAAGATTCAGAGTTTACCAGAAAAAAGGACATTATTTAGCCTGGCTTAATATGAATCCTCTCCGGGAGGAAGAAAAACTTCTTGATGATGAAGAAGAACCTCCTCCCATACCGGGAACATTAGCTCCTAAGGAAGTATTTGAAATTCGCCACATTCTGCTGGTGGACACACGCCATGAGAATCTACTCCAGAAAATTTATAAAGTTTTTAACGTTGAGCCAGAAGAGGCGCTCATTCATTTTGAGGATTTCAGTGGCGGCTCCATGGAAGTCATCGTCAGAGACGCTTTCAGCTCTTCTATCTTTTTCCGTTCCTTTCTGGAAAATCCTGCTTCCATAAAAATTCCTCTTCCCAAGGGGACTTATAAGGCCAGAGGAAATTTCTTCCCTGCTGTCTGCGAAGAACTCCTTGCTGTCGGAGCAGAAGAGGAAAGCTCATGCCTACTTCAAAATCCCTCATATGGAAAGGTTAAAGTGAAAATTAAAAACAGCAAGGGAGAATTTGTCCCCGGGAAGTCCACCTTTCTCGGACTTTCCCCGACTAAAACTCCCTATTTTAAACCCGAAAATCCCGTAAAGAGCGGAAAAAGATGGGAATCTACCAAAAATTCCTGTTTTCCTCAAGAAGAAGGAAAGGAAGTGAAATTGCCTGTAGGAATCTATATCATCACTGCTTCAAGAGGACCGGAATACTCCATGGACAAAAAGGTCGTCGAAATATTGGAGAATGAGCAGCAAGAATTGATCTTTCACATAGATAGAGTGGTGAAGACTCCAAATCTCATCGCAGTTGATCCTCACATGCACACCCAAAAGTCAGATGGAAGAATTCGCATTCCAGAAAGGATAAAATCTGTTGTAGCCGAGGGAGTCGAAGTGGCTGTTGCTACTGACCACAATTACATCGCGGATTATTTTCCGACGCTCAAGAGACTTGGTTTGAACAAATATTTAGCAGTTGTATATGGGAATGAGGTGACCGTCTCAGGCTTAATCCACTATAACACTTATCCATTAAAATACAGGCCTGGGGAGGAAAACAACGGCGCAATCTACCCTGTCTCTGAGGAAGTCTCCCCCCTTTTTGATAGGAGTCGGAAAAAAGATCCCAAAGCCATTCTGCAAGTGAATCATCCAAGAGCCGGGACCACAGGCTATTTCAATATGTATCTACTTGACCTAGAATCTGCAGCTTTTGCTCGAGTGAATTTCGATACGTCCTTCGATTTGCTGGAAGTAATGAACGGTCCTTATTATTATTCCTCCAATTCTGTGGCTATCGAAGATTGGCTTCATCTTTTGAATAGGGGTTACTACTTCCCTCTTATCGGCTCTTCTGACTCCCATTCAATAGACAGGGGAGAACCCGGTTACTCTCGAACATATGTTATGTACGAGGGAGAAGGCGGCGATAACCTGAACTGGGAAGCCCTTGCCCTTTCCCTAAAGAAGGGGCGCTCCTTTGCCAGCAACGGTCCCCTGGTGGAGTTTAAAGCCAACGATAAATACCGCCCGGGCGATTCCTTCACGTCCTCGGGTGGAAAGGTTGAGATCTGGATAAGAGTTCAGAGCGCACCCTGGGTAGCAGTGGATGAGGTTAGATTAATCGTGAACGGAGAAAGGAAATTTATTTTCCCGGTTAAAACTGCAAGAGAGGAAATTCTGAAATTCACAGAACAAATCAGTTTGAAACTAAAGAAAGATTCCTACATAGCTGTAGAAGCCCTGGGTACGAAGTCTCTCTATCCTGTCTTACAACAATATTCCAGAAAAGGAGTCCTGAAGGATGCAGTCCTCCCTTACGCCCTGACAAACCCGGTGTTTATTGATGTGGACGGAAACGGAAAGTTTGACCCTCCTCTGCCAGGCAAAATCAAGTTGCGTTCTGACATTCCAGAACCAAAAAAATTAATACAGCGTTAGTAATCAGATATGAATAAGAGGAGTGAAAAGCTAAATACCTAGAAAAGATCATCTTTCTAAAAGAATAACAAAACAACCCTCTGCTGCGTAGCAATGCATATTTTCCCTCAACTTAATTAAATGAAAAACAATAATAATCTTTCAGACATTTCCACCGCAAAGTCCCGTGAAATACGTCCTAAAGTCAAGACATTAATATTTGCCCTTCAGATTATTTTAGTTGCTGCTCTTCTTGTGCTCTGGCTGAGTTCCGAATCAATTCAGAAGAGCAAAAGTTTGTGGGTTCTATTCATCTATAGTTTTCCTTCTCAATTTTTAATCCCCATTGTCCCTCACGAACCTGTTCTCCTTTATTTTGGCAAGTTTTATGCTCCTTTAACGGTTGCCTTGGTAGACATAGCTGGTACATTGCTGACTGAAGCCCTCAACTATTCAGTGTTCAAATATATTATTGATACAAATTTTTTCCAAAAAATGCGTCACAGAAAAACTGTTACCAAAGTAGTTGACCTGTTCAACAGAGCTCCTTTCTTGGCTCTTTTAGTGGCAGGGCTTACTCCCGTGCCATTCTATCCTTTCCGCTTCTTGGTTGTCATGGCGCATTACCCCATCTGGAAATATCTTCTGGCTGTTTTTCTCTCAAGAACTCCTCGGTTTTACGTCCTTGCCCTCATAGGCGCCGCAATTAAGATTCCAGATTATTTGATAATCGCACTATTTATAATTCTTATCGCCTCGGCTAATTTTCCTCTTTTGAGGAAGTTTTTTAAAAAAAGACAGAGAAGCAAAACATATGCCTCATAAGGCTTTGGTTACCGGAGCAACTGGTTTTATAGGGAGTCATCTAGTTCAAAGCCTGGTCGAGGAAGATTGGGATGTGACCTGTCTTATAAGGTCCAAAAGCAGGACTGATTTCCTCCAAAAACTACCTGTAAGTTTAATCGAAGGCTCGGTGAATGATACAGAAAGCTTAGGAAAGGCAGTTAAAGGCCAGGATTACGTATTCCATCTGGCGGGGCGAATTCGCCCCACCAGCCGCGCAGTTTATGATATTGCTAATCATCAACTGACCAGGAATTTAATACAAGCATGCCTCGGGAAAAATCCATCCCTAAAACGTTTTGTCTATGTGTCTTCCATATCCGCAGCAGGTCCCTCTCTTCCAAATTCATACTCTGATGAAGGCCAGGCTCCATCTCCCGTTTCAGAGTACGGTCGAACAAAACTAAAAGGCGAAGAAGCCGTTCGTAAGGTATGGGATCAGATCCCGGCCACGATTATTCGCCCACCCAATGTATACGGTCCAAGGCAGCAGGAAACTGAACATCTTATAAAACTTATCAAAAAAAGGATTGTCCCTCTTCTCAAAAGAAAGAAAGAAACAACCAGCCTCATTTACGTCAAAGACCTCATCCAAGGCATACTCCAGGCAGCGCTCTCGCCAAAAACTAAAAACCAGGTCTATTATTTGACAGACGGAAAAGGCTATTCCTGGCGTAAAATTATCCTCACCGTGAAAAAGGTGGTTTTAGGAGAGTCTTTCTTTTTTCCTCTTCCCGAGGGATTAATTTATATTTCAGCTTGGCTCGTTGATATGCTCAAGAAGACAGGGCTTATAAAATCCTATTTCGGGCGAAAGCTCTGGCGCGCCATGACACAAACTCCCTGGCTTTTCTCTTCGTCCAAGGCAGAAAAAGATTTCGGTTTCCGCACCAGATACAGCCTGGAGAATGGAATCAAAGAAACAGTAGACTACTATAAAAAGTGACTCCGCGTATCCATAACATCTGCTTCCTCTTGATAATAATATTATTGTAGGGGTTTGATTTATCAAACCCACCTTATTGTTATGGTTCGATTCATCTATATTGGTTTGATTAAATTGTATGGATTTATTTTATTGTAGGGGCTTGATTTATCAAGCCCACCTTTATGAAGTTAAAAATTAATCCCGTATGAGCTAAAATATACCAGTAACTCGATTAGTTTTTGACTTAAACATATCGAGATGCTATAAGTTCAAAGTCAGGCTGAGAATGAACGAAAACATTTTTTCCAAACAAAAAATTTCCTGCATCGTCAACCCGCAAGCAGCGAACAGAAAGTGGCAGAGAAGAAAGAGGCTTAAAGGCTATCTCCAGAAAAACCTGCCTTGTCAGATTATCGATTTTCAAGGAAGCAAAGAGGAAACCATTGAAATAGCCAGGCAGCAAAGCCTGACCCAGAAAATCATTTTGGCTGTGGGTGGAGATGGGACGGTTGCCGATGTCGTCCAAGGCATCATTGATGCCCGAAGAGAGAAGGATATCATCTTAGGAATCGTGCCTTTTGGAAGTGGTAATGCTTTCCGAAAATCCCTGGGCATTCCTAAGAGTATAAAAAAGGCCATAAGTCTACTCAAAAAAGGAGAAACAAGAGAGATCGATCTTATAGATATCGAAGGAAAAGTGACCGGAATTGCCAGTATCGGAGCAACGGCTAAAGTCACCCAGGAAAAACTTCAACATAATATTCAAGGCTTCTTAGGTCATATCTTAGCCTCAAGGATTATGCCCTCCTTACCAAAGACGGAACAGCAGGTAGAGCTTTTCGATGGTATTAGCGATAACGGAGAGCAATTTGATAAAAAAACTTTAAACCTAAGCCTTTATGAGTGTGTGATAGGGAAAACGACCTATTTTGGCTATAGCTGGAAGGCTGCTCCCAGAGCTAAGATCGATGACGGATATCTCGATATTACTCTGTATGAAACAAGCGGATTAAAATACTTATTATTTTTTCCTCTCATCTATTTTGGTCTATATCAAAAAACACAGAAACATTTTAAAGCAAAAAAAATGATCATTCGGGGTAAAAATCTACCTGCCCAGTACAACGGTGAATTTCTGGGAATGAAGGATCAGTTTGAATTCAGGGTTCTTCCCCGAGCTTTAAAAATAATCGGTCCAAGAAACGATAAACGGTAATCATAATCCATCAAGGATTTGATAAGTTAATCCTTATAATTAAAGGTGGGTTTGATGAATCAAACCCCTACAATAAATCTAGCCCTTACAGAAGATAAATAAAAGTCCCCAATTCAAGTCCATAATCATCAAAAGTGCACGTTTGATGAATCAAGCCCTTACAAGATTATTTTTGTCTTGCCTGTGATACTATTTTTTTTACATCCTCGAGCATTGTCGGAGCATGATAGACAAAGCCATCTTTGATCGTCCATTTTACACCGCCCCTGGAAATCAATTTCCCATCTTTTGAATCCGTGACACCCGTAGGATACAGAAATTTAAAATTCTCCAAAGGATTCTCATCCACAAGGATAAGATCAGCTAGGTAACCTGTCCTGATTCGGCCTAACTTCTTTTCCATCCCTAATATTTTGGCGTTATTGCCCGTAGCATGCTGGATCACATCTATGGGGTGAAACCCTGCCTCTTGATGGAGCTCCAGCTCCCTGATTAAACTGAAACCATAAAGCATGTAAATATAGCCAGCGTCCTCGCCAACACCGACAACACCTCCCATATTGGCAAATTTCCGCACAGCATTCATCCAGATTCTGTAGTTCTGGCGCCAGAAAACTTCATCAGTTGTGCTCCAGTTCCACTGATAGGAACCATGATAAGAGGGATTAGGTTTAAAATATTCCTCAACGGCTGGATGGAGATAATCCTTAAACCAAGGCTGGTTCATGGCTCGCAGCAGATCACGGTTAGCCTCGTAGATAACAAGGGTCGGACACCAGGAAACTCCTTTTTCCACCAGCGTCTTAAGAACTTTATTTAGCTTCTTGGGGTCCGCTTCTCGCCAGAGACGGCCAGCATAGCGAAAACGGTCATCCTCATTGCTGTAGTTATACCAGTGAGGAAACTTCTGCGAGCCACGGAGGGCTGCATCCGGAACTCCATACCAGTGTTCGATTGAGGTAACTCCGAAAGCAGCATCATCCCAGGCATCTGTCTCCTCAACTCCCACATGATGAGCAACTCTTAAACCCAGTTTGTGTGCTTCATCCAGGGCTGCCTTCATGATATCACGGTCCATACCGAAAATTTTGACTCCATCCCCGCCCCGTTTTTTTATCTGCTGTACGCTCTTCCGCGCCTCTTCAGGAGTTATGCCCCAAGCTCTCATGTAGAGGAATATGCGCGGGGCAGCCATCTGCCCCTCCTGGCTTTTGCGGCGCTCTTTTATTGTTTTATCATAGTTGCTTCCTACATCACGAACCGAAGTTATGCCGCAGGCTAACCAGAGTTTGTAAATATATTCAAAAGGAAGAGGCTGTCCAGCACGGCTGTCATGGATGTGTGCATGGATATTTATGATGCCAGGAAGAAGGTACATTCCCGTGCCGTCCAGGACATGCTCTTCTTTCTGGTAAGCATCCTCTCTTCTGTTTGCAGAACGGACGGACTGAATTTTGTTTCCTTCGATGATAATATCTAAAGGGCCCCTTGGCGGGGTTCCTTTTCCGTCAACGACTACAACATTCCTTATAACCAGGCGGCCATACCTCTTGCCGCTCTCCACTCCTTTTGTCTCAGCCTTTAATCCTTGGGCTAACAATAAACAAACCAAAACAATCGAGACAATTGTCAAAGGTTTTTTTACGCTCTCCATAAGCTCCTCCTTTATAACCTAATTTTCTTATTACTTTTCCATTTTATAATGGGACATCAAAAGAAAATATTCGGGGAAGGATGAAGCGACCAGTGCCATTTTCTTTATCCATTAATACTAAAAATCTCTAACTTGGTCTATAAAAATTAAAAAAAAAATGTTAGGCTAGGGAGCCATGGCCAGAAGAAAAATTCCACTTTCTTTCCTCCTCGTTTTTATAGCCGGACACTCTTTTATAATTGCCTCTGACTTTGAGACCTTTGGGTATTATGAGAACCGGTTTTTTATACTCAGCAGCGGCAAGCTGAGCCTCCAAGATATCAGTGAGAATTTTTCCTTGGGCGATTACAACCGTCTCCGCCTTCAATTCAGGTCTTCGGCATCAGAGAACATCTCACTGAATCTTGCAGTGGATTTCTTCACTTTCCACGGAATTATCAGCAGCCCCTTGGGAGTATACGGGAACTCCGATCGCTCAAGCACGACTCATACTCAGTTAGATAGGGCGTACATCGATCTTTACTTTCCTAAATTCGATATCACTATCGGAAAACAGCGAATTGCCATAGGCGTATCCCATCTATGGGCTCCGCTGGACCTGTTCAACAGGGTAAATATCTTCGAACCCGCTGAGGAAAAACCTGGAGTGAATGCCATCAAGGTTTACGTTCCGATCGGGCAAACATCGAGTCTCACTGGAGTTTTTTCGCCGGAAGATAATTTTAACTCTTCCAAGTCGGGCCTCAGAGCACATACCCAAATTTCAGGTGTGGATGCCGCTTTGACTTTTATCCATTGGGGAAGGCGAAATCAGGCCATTTACGGCTTGGACCTCCGCGGTGAAAACTTCATCGGCTGGTGGGTGGAGGGAGGCTATTTTTCATCTCCCGGAGAGAAAAACATGAAACTTGTTGTCGGGTTCGATTATACTTTTCCGATTAAAGGCGGCATCTACTGGCTGAATGAATTCTTTTATGATGAGAGTGGGGAAAAAGACAGCGGCCAGTATGACTTAGATAGGCTTTTTACAGGAGAGAGCTTTACTCTCGCTCGAGAATATTATTTTTCCGCTTTGCAGTTTCCTTTTATCGGCCTTCTCTCTGTAAGCACAACTTATATCGGGAACTGGACAGACGGCTCCTATATCCTCAGCCCTGGCCTTCGGTACGAGCTCACCCAAAATGCAGCCATAAAACTGGGCATATTCTTTTTGATGGGCAGAAAAGGAGGAGAATTTAACAGGGAAGGGGCAAATGATGTATTCTATATCTGGCTTAAAATGAATTTTTAATAAACGGAGCGAGACATGTCTATCGCTAAACTAGAAAATATCCACAAAGTTTACCATATCGGAAAAATCGACTTCCCAGCCCTGAGAGGAATCTCCTTTTCTATCGAGGAAGGAGAATTTCTCTCGATTGCCGGTCCTTCAGGCTCAGGAAAAACCACTGTCCTCAACCTTCTCGGCTGTCTGGACAAACCCAGCCAGGGAAAAATCTTCTTGGAGGAAAAAGACATCACCGCTCTTCCGACAGCCAAACTGGCGGATGTGCGGCGGAAGAATATCGGATTTATCTTCCAGACTTTCAACCTGATTCCGGTTCTGACCGCCATGGAGAATGTGGAATTCCCGTTGATCCTGAAAGGTCAGCACGACCCCAAAGAGCGACACCGCGTAACCGAGGAGATACTAACAGAAGTCGGGTTGAAAGATTTCCTTCACCGTCGTCCCAACGAGATGAGCGGCGGCCAGCAGCAGAGAGTAGCTGTCGCCAGAGCATTAGTCAAAAAACCCAAACTGGTTCTGGCGGATGAGCCGACCGCCAACCTGGATTCTGTGACTGGAGAAGAGATACTCCAACTGATGCTCGAGCTAAACCAGAAGACATCCACAACTTTTGTCTTCTCCACTCACGATAGGATGGTCATGGATTTCGCTCGGAGGCTCATCAGGCTTCGCGACGGGAAGATCGAATCCGACCAGAAGGTCAAGACAAAATGAAGATGCTGTTTAAGCTCGCGTTCCGGAATGTCTTCCGGTATAAAAGACGGACGATCATCACTTTCTCCGCTATCTCTTATGGT
>Ga0209636_10006069_pt1 | contig 12339 bp, 11 predicted proteins | sample DeeMarSWOR152_54_FD_187464 | JGI IMG/M metagenome (GOLD analysis project Ga0209636, IMG submission 187464) | Marine sediment microbial communities from White Oak River estuary, North Carolina - WOR-1-52-54 (SPAdes) (version 2) | ecosystem: Environmental > Aquatic > Marine > Intertidal zone >...
CTTTCTCTATATATTCACTTCTTACCAGGTTTAAGGCTTCAAAGAAAGGTTCTAAATAGTTAAATAATCCTTCTTCATTATTCTTGCCATTTGCACCAGCATTGTAAAATAAAAAACTGCTGATTATAGAAACCGCCACTAAAATCGTAATAAAAATAATTATTTTTTTTCTTTTTATCAAATTCATTCACCGCCAAATCTTTAAAATATTTACATTTACAACCAATTCATAGGATCAGTAGGTTTACCTTCTACTCTAACCTCAAAATGTAATCGTGGAGAAGGGACGCCACCACTATCGCCCACTTGACCTAAAATTTGACCCTTTTTGACTTTATCTCCGATGTCTATTAAAATTTTTGAAAGATGGGCATATAGAGTGCTAGTTCTACCTCCGTGATCGATAATTATTATCTGTCCATATCCTTTTATGCTTCCAGTATAAATTACCTCTCCTGAACCGGCAGCATGAACTACCTCTCCCAGGGGGGCACTAATATCAATTCCAGAATTAAAGGTATAGGTATTAAAATCAGTATTTTTCTGCCTCCCATAATTAGAAATTAATTTACCCTGAATCGGTAAGGCAAAAATCCCTTTTTTGGGTTTTAGGGTAATCCCTGGACTTTGACTTTCTTTTGGTTGGGGAGCCTCTCTTTGCTCTTGATAAATTCTCTCTATTATATTCTTTATTTCCAAGGAAGAATGCTCTAACTCTTCCAGGGATTTTAAATGAGCAGTTTTTTGAGAATTTATCTTGGTAACTATAGATTTTTTTGCTTTAATCGAAAGTTCTATATTTTCTTTCTCTTTCTCCACTTCTCTCTTAAGTAAATTTAATATATCTTCTCTATTCTCCAGGCTAATTTTTTTATTTTTTATTCTTTCTATCTGTTGCCGAGTATCACTGACAATCTTCGCATCCTGAGACAAAATATTTTTTAGATATCTATAACGATTAATAAAGTCAGAAAAATTCTCACTACTCAATAAAAGCACCAAGTAGCTAGCTCTATTACGCTTATATATCTCTCTCAATTTAATTTCTAAGACCCTGGTCTTTTCCTTCAATTTTTCTTTTTCTATAATAAAATCATCTTCTGCTTGTTTTATATCTTTATGAGCAAGCTCTAAATCTCTCTCAATGGTTTGTAGCTCTTTTTCTGTCTCCAGTAACAGTTTTTCTATTTTATGAAGGGTCTCTAAATAACCACTTTCCTTTTTTTCTAAACTGTTAATCTCATTTTTAACACTCTTAATCTGTTCCTCTATCTTTTTTAATCTCTCGTTTTCTTCTTTTATCTTTTGATTATAGTTCTCGTTATTCCCATAACCGTAAAAGGCAGCGAGTAAAATAAAGACCAAAATTAATATTAACCTGGAAAATATTTTTTTATTTTTCTTAAAAATTAAAACCTTTTTATACATTTAAATATTTCCCTACTGAAAACATACTTCCTAAAATTCCTACTAAACTCCCCAATGCAATAATTATTAAACCTATGGGCAATAACTCCACTTTTTCCCATACTACTGGTAAAAAAGGAACAGCTTGCTGCAGTTTATTTAGGGCAAAGAAATAAAAGTTATATAAAATTAATATAGTCAGAATAGCCGAGATAAAGCCTTGTAAAAAGCTTTCAATTACAAAAGGCCATTTAATAAACCAATGAGTAGCTCCGGACAAACTCATTATCTCAATTTCGTCTCTTCTGGCATATACAGTAATTTTTATTATATTCGATATAATTAAAATTGAGGCAAAGACTAATAACGCTAATATTAAAATTCCCACTATCCTGAATATATAAGTAAAATTTAACAATCTCTCCACTATCCCCTGGCCATATTCAACTTCTTCTACTTTTTTTAATTTCTCTACCTGATTAGCGATCTGTACAATCATCTTAGGATCTTTTATCTTTATTTCAAAAGAAGCAGGAAGTGGATTTACTTCAATGGCGTTAAGTATATCTCTTTGATCTCCTAAATCTTTTAATAGACGCTGGTAGGCTTCCTCTTTGGAGACAAATTTTATTTCTTTTATTCCATTTATACTAACAAGATTATCTTCTAAAGCCTTTACCTCGGTTTTTGGAATATCATCTTTTAAATATATTATAATTTCTAATTGAGATTCTAAATTTTTTAGAAAAAGACTGGAATTTATAGAAATTAATAGAAACACTCCAACAATAATTAAAATTGTAGTGGTACTTATTATTGCTGCCAAACTCATTAAAGCGCTTCTTCTAAAACTAAGTAAAGCCTCTCTAAAATAAAATCCCACATTTTCAAAAATCATATTAATAAATCCCTCTTTGTGTATCTTCGATTATCCGACCCCGCTCAACCCTAACTACTCGCTTCCTGGCTTTATCTACCATAAGTTTATCATGAGAAGCCATTATAACAGTGGTACCCCGAATATTAATGTGAAATAGGAGCTGCATAATCTCCCAGGAAGTATCGGGGTCTAAATTGCCAGTAGGTTCATCGGTAAGCAATATTAATGGTTCATTGGCAATTGCCCGAGCAATACATAGTTTCTGTTGTTCTCCCCCTGAAAGTAAGTGGGGCTTTACATTCTTTTTACGTTCAAGACCCACTAAATTAAGCACTTTCTTAACCTGCTCCCTTATTTCAAAATTAGTTGCCCCTATCGCTTTTAAACCAAAAGAAATATTTTCATATACTGTTCTATTATACAATAATTTAAAATCTTGAAAGACTATCCCTATATTGCGTCTTAAATAAGGTATATAATTTGGCTTGAGTCGAGCAATATTTAAACCATCAACAATTACCTGACCTTTGGTGGGAACAGTACCTCGATAAATTAATCTTAAAAAAGTGGTTTTTCCAGCACCGGTAGGGCCAACCAAAAAGACAAATTCACCTTTTCTTATATGGATATTAATATCATGCAAAGCCAATATTTTATTAGAATAATTTTTGTAAACATGAAACATCCGAATCATATTAAATATTAACCTCTTTGGTTAGATTTGTTCAGACTTTTAAAAATTTAAAAACTAAATCATTATTAGAGAGAGCTTTTTCTTCTAGAATTTTTACCTTTTTTGACAAGATTTCTTTTATTTCATTCTTATTTTCTCTAATATATTTTACCTTTTCTTTAAAATTTTTTAAAGAAGTATCATTCAATTCTAATAATAGCTCAGATAGACCCAAACTTTCTACAAAATTTTTAACCTTAGGGTCATAATTAAGAGCGATAAAAGGAATACCGGCTATAGTGGAAAAGATAATAGAATGGAGCCTCACTCCCACCATTAAAGATAATCGAGATAGGAGAGAGAGCAATTCTTCAGGTTCAAGCCTGCTCTTTAAGACATTAGCCTGATTTTTATTTTTCATTAAAGAAAATATTTCTTCGCTAATATTCACATCCTCATCAAATTTAAAAGGGAAAAAAATAATTTTTGCTTTATAGTTTTCTATTAAATCATCTGCTACTTTAGCAAATATTCCTCTTAAATCTTTTCTATTCTCATTATATTCCCTGACCGAAATCCCAATGACTGTACTATTATTTGAATATATCAATTCCCTTAAGTGAGGGTATTTATACATAATATCAGTAGTATCTTTTCTCCTTAATAAAAAGGAGGGATCAGAATTTACATATATTGAAGGATTCACTACTCCTAAATTTTCTAATAATTCTTTAGATGGATTATCTCTCAAGGTTATTAAGTCAACTTTATTTAAAATCCATTTTATTAATTTCTTATTAATCCGTTTATTGGCGGGGCCAACCCCCTGAGCATAAATCATCACCGGTACCTTGACTATTTTTGCTCCTAATATCAACCCCAGATAATATAGGATACTCCATCCCTTCCCGGTCGTATCCTGAAGTAATCCTCCTCCACCACTGATAAAAAGATTAGTATCTCGTAAACAGTTTAAAATACTAATTAAATGTAGCCGATTTATTGCCTTTACTTGATAAGCCTGGGAGGTCTGTAAAGGATTCTGGGAAAGAACTACTATTTTTATTTGGGGTATCTTTTCTTTAAAGGCTCTAACCATAGAAGTAAGAACAGCTTCATCACCAGTATTATTAAAACCATAATAACCAGAAATCATTATCTTCACTATGATTTTGGGCTTTTTCATAATCAGTCTTTTTCCTAAATATTTTTACAAGATTGTCAGGGGAGTAAACTCCCCTGAAACCCCTATGCCTTTTGCTATTTCTTCTCGGTTTTATACAATACCTTTCCTGACAATCTGGTTAAATCCATTCCTTATTCGAAAAAGAATTTATCTTTTACCATCGGAATTTTTTTGAAATTCTGATGATATAAAATATAGTAATTATAAATAAACCCAGCACTAAACCTAACCATATTCCATTAAAAGTGCGCAGCATCGAGAATAAAAAGGGAGTGTGAATATGACAAAAGGTATTGATTAAAGTAACTGGACCAATAGTCCCGATTATGATTACCGGGATTTTAAATTCTTTTACTCTCAAAAAATTCATACTCATTGCTAATAATAGAGCAGGATAACCAATTAAAAATTCTTTATTTCGGGGTCGGGCAATTAAAGTTTTTTCTAAAAAGATTCTTATCTTTTCTTCAATACTCAATACGGGGAGAAAAGAGAAATTTCCTGAGCGAGAAATATAAATTACCAAAAATACAGCAAAAAAGAATATTATAATTACATGTTCAATCAGGATAGGTTTCTTGATATTTTCTAAAATCATTAATTTGCCCTTATTCACCCTTAACCACATTATAGCTAATACCAAAAGGAGGGGGACAAGATAAGATATCTTTATCCCACTGAATTGTTCTATCCCCAACATAAATTTATTATTGGTTAATAAGGCTGCTATCAGGAGGGCACCGGATAAGGTAATTAAAATTATTTTAAAGAATCCTGGCAGCACTTCTTTTATCATCAGGATATAACTAGAATTATATATAGAAATATTTTCTATATTTTTTGATTTATAATTTTTATTATCCCCAAAAAAATATTTTTCATTACTGATGATAGCTAAAGTGGGAAATATTAAGGCTGCTAACAAGGCCATTAGTTTTATTAAAAAGATTTCCTGGTTTAAAAAGAGGAGGAAGAGAGAAAATATGATTCCTAAGATCAGCAGAGAATATTCTTGATATTTTTTTAAGTTGAAGACATTTTTCAACAGGATTAATCCTCCAGAAATAATTCCCAGGATCAATAAAAGAGTAAAAATTTTTGGCTCTTGATAGGTGGCAGAAAGAAGGCTGGCTTTTCCGGTATTAAAACCACTGGCTTTTAAATCTTCTTTTATAGTTCCAATATAAGATAAATTTACCTCGATAAGGTCGGAATTAGATTTCATAAAGGGTTTGATATAAAAGAGTCTAACCTTTCTTTCTTTAGCTGCCCTAATCCATCTCTCTACCGCCTTTTGTTGGGAAATAATCTCTAATTCTTCTTTGGTAATGCTATGAACTCTAACTGCTAATTCACTTGCTGAATGAGCGACTGTTTCAATCCCTTTCTGGCCCGCAAATTCTATAATTCCGAAGGGATATGCTTTTGTTTTTAGAAGTTCTGCCGTAAAAATCAGATTTTCTTTTGAAGGATAACCCAAAACTGTTTCACCCTCAAAAATTACTCCTGAAATCTTTCCGGCTTTATCACTTTCTTTAAACTTAAAATCTATATTTTCCTTATTTATTTGGGGAAAATTTTTAAAACGTAAAATAACCTGAAAGCCCAAATTTCTTACTAACTCGATATCTTCCTCAGAAAATCCTAAACCTAAATCAGCAAGCTTTTCTTCACTCCCCTTCACTTTTAAACCTTTATAAGTAAGAAGGTTAAGGTCTCTCAGCAAGTCCTCACCTAATTGCCTTTGTAAATTATCTTTTATTCTAAGGTAATCGGTTTTATCATTAAGTATGACATAAGCTTCCCCTAGTGAAGGTTGAAATTTTTTAAAGGGATCAATCGATTTTAAGAAAAAAATTAATTTATTAAGTTCTTTGTCAGAAAAATAAAGTATCTTTCCAGATAAAGAAAGATTTTCTAAAGTATCTTCGTGAATAGCAATAGAATTAATCCCGGAGTGTTTTATCTTATTTAACAATTCAATTTCATCATAACCTTCCTGATAACATAATTCTCTTAATTCATTCAGGCTCATAACTAATTCTACTTGCTTAAAATCACTTTCCAATTTAGAACGATGAAAAATTACAACCCCAGCAATCACTAAAGCCACAATAATAAAAAGAATCAAAATCGAATAAGATTTTTTAGGCAAAATAATATTTCCTTTTCTTTTACTTAATATCTAATAAACTTAAAATATTTTAGCATATTTATAATTATAAGTAAAAAGAAATGAGATTCATTTTATTCATCAATTTTCCAATTCATAAATTCACCAATTCCGCATTTCCTAATCGAACAATTATGTAGAGGGCGGACTCATCCGCCCCAATTTGTTTTGGCAATTTTTTGACACGTTTGATAAAAATGAACATATAAACAACGCAGGCTAATGCCTGCGTTTTAAAAAATTAAATATTACGACTATTGATATATGACAGAGTATTTATGGTAGGGTGCGGATTCATCCGCTCCAATTTTTACGGGTTTGATAAATCAAACCTCCACACATCACTCATCATATATTACTATTTTCTTCACGATATACGATATACGAATTTAGTTTTATTGCAATAAAGTCAACATTACTCCCGCAGCAACAGCAGTTCCTATTACTCCAGCTACGTTAGGTCCCATTGCATGCATCAATAAGAAGTTACTCGGATTTGCTTCCTGGCCAACTTTTTGAGCTACTCTTGCCGCCATAGGTACTGCAGACACTCCAGCAGCTCCAATCAAAGGATTAATCTTTCCACCAGTAATTTTATTTAATAACTTCCCGAACAAAATTCCCCCGGCCGTCCCAAAACCAAAGGCAATTAAACCCAATATTATTATTTTAATAGTATTAAAGGTTAAAAAATATTCAGCTTGCATAGTTGCTCCTACACAGGTAGCTAAAAATATGGTGACGATATTAATCAATTCATTTTGGGCGGTATTAGATAATCTATCTACTACTAAACTCTCTCTAAATAGATTCCCCAACATTAACATCCCGATAATGGGGACCGAAGCTGGTAATAAAAGGCCAATTAAAACAGTCGAAATAATAGGAAAGAGTATTCTCTCTGTTCGAGATACAGGTCTAAGCTGTTTCATCACAATCTTTCTTTCCTCAGATGTAGTCAATAGCTTCATTATGGGAGGCTGAATTATAGGAACCAACGACATATAAGAATATGCTGCCACTGCAACTGCTCCTAATAAGTGAGGAGCCATTTTAACTGTTAGATAAATTGCTGTTGGTCCATCTGCCCCTCCGATAATTCCTATAGAAGCTGCTTCGTAAATATTAAATCCTAAAAGCACTGACCCGATTAAAGCTACAAATACTCCTACTTGAGCAGCAGCTCCCAAAAGAAAAGTTATAGGATTAGAAAGTAAGGGTCCAAAATCAGTCATCGCCCCTATCCCCATAAATATTAAACAAGGGTATACTTCATGTCTTATTCCCCAAGAAATAAAATATAAAAGACCGCCCTCTTCCATTATTCCGGTTAAGGGTAAATTTACTAATATTGCTCCAAAGCCAATAGGTACTAGCAGTAAAGGCTCGTATTTTTTCCCTATTGCAAGATACAATAATACTCCTCCCACAATAATCATTATAATATTGCCTGAATAAAGTTCAGCAAATCCTGAAAGAGTAAACAAAGAAAGGACTTTCATTAAAAGATCCATTTAAATTCTCCTTTCTATATTATCCTATCACCATTAAAACATCGCCAGTATCTACCATATCATTTACGGCTGCAATTATCTTTTTAATACTTCCAGAGGCATTAGCTACAATTTCATTTTCCATCTTCATTGCCTCTAAGATTAATAAAGTATCTCCTTCTTTTACACTATCTCCTTCAGATACTTTTAACTGGAGTACTTTGCCAGGCATAGGTGCTACTACTTCTTCTCCAGCTACCGCTGCAGTTGGCGCTTTAGAGGGAGCTGGGCTATTTGAAACCTTGGCCGGTTTTGGTTTTGTCGGTTCTTCTTTTGCTTTTGTTATTACAGGTTGAGGAGCAGAAACAGTTCCCTCTGAGGATTTATTTTCTCCTACTTCTTCTACCTCTACTTCATATGCTTTTCCATCAACTTTAATTCTAAATTTTCTCATTTCGTTTACAGTCCTCCTCCTTCTTCAATATTAATATTTAATATTTTTCCCTAACATTAATTCTTGTCTCCCTATGGCAGTCCAGGGATTTATCACAGATGATTCATATCTTCTTATACTAAGTATTTTAAATTCACCTCTCGGTTTTTCTAAATATGAAGCTACAGCAGCACTAATTAGTGCTACCAATTTACCTTCAACTTCTTCCTTCTCTCTCACTTGTGTAGAACCTATCACTGGAGGTGCAACCTTAGCTTCTTTAGCTTTGGGTATCTTTTTTTCTACTTTAATTCCTACGATGTTCTTTAAAAATACCATAACCAAGGCTAAACCACCCAGGACTGCAAATACTAAAACCATATCTATAACCGCCAGTTGGAAAGCTCCATTGATTCCTTCAAACATATTTATTATTTCCTCCTTATTTAACAGTCGTTAGCCAAATAGTCGTTAGTGAATAGTATTTAATTAAAAGCGAAAAGCTAAAAACAATAATTTGAAACTTAAAACTTTCTTTGTATTGTTTATTGTAGGGATCGAATTTATTCGACCCGAATTATTTTGATAATTTTTCTTGCGGGCTTGATAAATCAAGCCCCTACTTCTGTTATTCCCACATTTTTATGTCACTCCCGCGGAAGCGGGAATCTACTCTTCTTTTTTTCCAGTACCTAGGGGCACGATTCATCGTGCCCCTAGGTCATATATATTTCTCGATATAATCTTAATTTTTCACTTATTTTTTTCATTCTCTCTTGCTATTCACTATTCACTAACGACTATATACTAATTTATACTGGGAAATTACCGTGTTTCTTAGCTGGTCTACTTTCTCTTTTTGTAGATAGCATCTCAAAAGTTGTTATAAGACGAGGTCTGGTTTCCCGAGGATCTATTACTATATCTACATAACCCCGTTTAGCTGCTTCATATGGGTTAGAAAATTTTTGCCGAAATTCTTCAATCTTTTCTTGACGAACTTTTTCCGGATTCTCTGCTTTAGCAATTTCTTTTCTAAAGATAATATTAGCTGCCCCCTGAGAACCCATCACCGCAATCTCAGCAGTAGGCCAGGCAATTACCTGATCTGCTCTCAGATCTCTACTACACATCGCCAGATAAGCCCCTCCGTAAGACTTACGAACAATTAAAGTAATCTTAGGAACAGTTGCCTCAGAATAAGCATATAATAATTTTGCTCCATGTCGAATAATCCCCCCATATTCCTGAGCAGTCCCTGGTAAGAATCCTGGAACATCTGCTAAGGTTAGGATAGGAATATTAAATGCATCGCAAAATCTGATAAAGCGAGCTGCTTTATCTGAAGCATCAATATCTAAACAACCAGCTAAAATTTTAGGTTGACTAGCAATTATACCTATAGATTGACCATTTAATCGGGCAAATCCAGTAATAATGTTTGTTGCAAAATAAGGATGAGATTCAAAAAAATCTCCTTCATCTACAATATATCTTATTACATCTTTCATTTCATAAGGCTTATTGGGATCAGTGGGTACAACGTTTAAAAGAGCCTCTTCCATCCGATTAGGATTATCCTTACATTCTACTTGTGGAGGATTCTCCATATTATTAGAAGGTACATAACTGATTAATTTTCTGACCATCTGGTAAGCTTCTTCTTCATTTTCAGCAGCAAAATGAGCCACTCCACTCTTTCTATTATGAGTCATTGCTCCTCCTAACTGCTCTGGAGTTACCACTTCACCAGTAACTGCCTTAATTACATCAGGTCCGGTAATGTGCATTATTCCCACATTTTTAACCATAAATACAAAATCCATTATAGCGGGAGAATAAACTGCTCCTCCTGCTGCGGGTCCAACAATTATTGAAATCTGAGGAATTACTCCAGAAGAAATAGTATTACGATAAAATATTTGACCATAGCCACTTAGAGAGTCTACTCCCTCTTGAATACGAGCCCCGCCGGAATCATTTATCCCAATACAAGGTGCACCCATCGTCATAGCCATATCCATTACTTTACAAATCTTTTTAGCATGCATTTCTCCCAGAGAACCACCAATAACGGTAAAATCCTGAGCAAAAACATAGACTAACCTCTCATCAATAGTCCCATAGCCAGTTATAACCCCTTCCCCAGGGGCTTCTACTTTATCCATACCAAAATTGGTACATCTATGTTCGACTAAAATATCAAGTTCCACAAAACTATCTTTATCTAAAAGAAGATCAACCCTTTCTCGCGCAGTAAGCTTGCCTTTATCGTGTTGAGCTTGTATCCTCTTCTTTCCACCAGCTGCTTTTACTTTTTCCTCTTTCTCTCTTAAAGTTTTCATTAAATCATTAATCGGAACTTCCATTAAACCATCTTACCACCTTTCTCAAGTATTTTTTACTTTGTCAGGGGACGGTCCTTTGACAAGTTTTTATATAGCTTTTTATCGATGCGGGATTTATCCGCCCCATTTTTTACGAGTTTGATAAATCAAACCCCAACACCATCTAATCAATTCTGTCCGCTAAACGTTAGAATGCGAAATACGATTCAAGAGATACGAATTAGGCTTATATTTTTTCTATTCATTTCTTTCGCTTAATTCAATAAGAATCCCATTAGTACTCTTAGGATGTAAAAATGCTATCTTAGCTCCACCTGCTCCATATCTTGGTTTTTCGTCAATCAACCTAACTCCTTCTTCTTTTAATTTTTCTAAAGTTTTTTCAAGGTTATCTACTCTGAAGGCTATATGTTGAATCCCTTCTCCCTTCTTTTCGATAAATCTTGCAATAGGACCATCAGGTGAGGTAGATTCTAATAATTCTAACTCACTATCTTCCAAGGGTAAAAATGCAACTTTGACTTTTTGTTCTTCGATAATTTCTTCTCCTGCAACTTTTAGCCCGAGTATTTTACTAAAAAGCTTACTGGTCTTTTCAATGCTATTTACAGCAATGCCAATATGATCTATTTTTTTAATCATTTATTTATACCTCCTTGCGTATAAGAACGTATTAATATATCTGATAATTTCCTGACTGCAGTATAGGGATCTTCATCACGTTTTACTATCTTAGTTACCATCTCATCTAAAACTCCATTGCTAATGGAATTAGAAAGTATTTCCTTCCATTTTTCCTGGATAAGGTCAAAAATTTCTTTTTTAGCACTCTCCCTATGTCTTTGTTCTAACTCCCCACTTTCCTTTAAATATTCTAAATGATTATCAATTCCCTGCCAGAGTTCCTGAATTCCAATATCATCTGTGGCAATAGTTTTTAATACAGGAGGACGCCATTTACCATTTTGATTTAAATCCAACATCATTTCTATTTCTGTAACCAATCTCTCGCAACCTTCTTTGTCGGCTTTATTAATTACAAAGATATCTCCAATTTCCATTATGCCGGCTTTTATAATCTGGATGTCATCTCCCATCCCTGGCATGGTTATCAGTACTACTGTATCAGCTACCTTAACTATATCTACTTCTGCTTGACCTACTCCCACTGTCTCAATAAATATTATATCCTTACCTAAAGCATCTAAAATCTTAACTGCTGCCTGAGTAGCCTTGGAAAGTCCTCCCAGATGCCCTCGAGTGCCCATACTTCTTATAAAAACTCCCTGGTCAGTACTTAAGTCTTGCATTCTAATCCTATCTCCTAATAGTGCTCCTCCAGTAAATGGGCTAGTGGGGTCTATAGCAATAATACCTACAGTCTTACCCTGTTTCCTTAAACTTTTAGTCAGTTTGTCAGTAATTGTGCTTTTCCCTGCACCAGGAGGACCAGTTATTCCAATTACCAGGGCATTTCCGGTATAATTATATAGCTCTTTCAAAATATTCTGAGCCTGATTAAAATTATTTTCTGCCAAAGTGATCAGTTTCGCAGCCACTCTTCGATCACCATTGATTATTTTTTCTACAATTTCCATTTCCATTATACATACCTTTTTATTCGTATTTCGTATTATGAATTGGAATATTTATCTATAGCACAAGTGTGTAATGTAAAGGAAGGATTTATCCACACCGGGTTGTTTTGGAAATTTTTTTAGCAGGTTTGATAAATCGAACCCCTAC
>Ga0209636_10006070_pt1 | contig 12339 bp, 12 predicted proteins | sample DeeMarSWOR152_54_FD_187464 | JGI IMG/M metagenome (GOLD analysis project Ga0209636, IMG submission 187464) | Marine sediment microbial communities from White Oak River estuary, North Carolina - WOR-1-52-54 (SPAdes) (version 2) | ecosystem: Environmental > Aquatic > Marine > Intertidal zone >...
ATTTTTTTGAGTGTATGGCTGTGTTTGGATCTATTTCGAACTTTTTTCTTAGTCGGATGAAGGAGAGGTCGTCTTCGAAGCGGGAGACCCAGTTGTTGAGTGTGGATATGGGGATTCTGGCTTTGTACTTGCGCTGCATGGTGGCTTGGGTTTGTTGCAGGGTGTGGCCGAGGTTGAAGTAGGTGAGTGATCGGAGGATTAGTGTGGTGGGGTAGGTGGTGTGTTGTATGGTGCGGGTGGTGAAGCGGTGGTTGCAGGCTTTGCAGAGGAATACTTGTATTGATTCGGACTTTACATTTCGAGTGCCATATCTAATAACATTTTTGTTGGAATTACAGGATGGGCAGGTTAGTAGTTTAGGTTTTTCAAAATCGTCAAATGAGGTTTCGAGATGTTTTTTGGCCTTTTTAGGTATTTTTGTATTTGTATTGTTTTTGTTTTTCGGATTGTTTGTATTTCTGGAGTTTTCGGTGTTTTTCGTATTTGTTTTATTTATTTTTGATCTTTTTATTTTTTGCATAATGGGAATAAGGTTAAATGAATTATATAAGGATACCCCTCAGGAGTTGTATACGATCTGTGAGTGGTGTTAGTACGAGAAGGGGATAAAGTTACCACTCATATGTGGGAAGGGATGATGTATTTGGCACTCATGTATTGTATACAGGAAGTGAGTGGTAACATTCATAAATGAGAATTACTGGATAGAAAGAGTGTGAAGTAAATATAACGATTTTTAGATTTGAATAATTTAAGCTTGGTTCCCACTATTGTGAAGCGGGATTGAGGATGAAAAGTGATCCTCAATCAGAGGAGAAAGGTTTCATTAAAATGAAACGGGATTGAAGCAGAAAAGTAAGCTTCAATATAGAGAATGGTTTCAGCAAGTGAAACGTTAGTCGGAGTAAACGTACTCCTTGAGCTTTATGTATACTGGAAAGAAATCGGTATCTTTTTTGTATTTGTCTAATTTTTTAGGGTCTTTTAGGATTTCTCTTAAATGCATGAATGTAATTTCCAGATCTTTATCAATCTGGGTGCATTCTTTTTTAGTCAGTTTCAATATATCCGCACTCCTTTAAGATATTTTTCCACAGCCTGGTGAATATGAAAGAGGGCAATATCGAGATAGTGTTTTTGTTTATAAAGAAGTTTTGCCACATCGAAATCGTGTTTAGCTCTTTGGAACCATTCATTAGCCACTTCATCTTTCATATAATACAATCCCTTTTTTTGTGATCTCAGAAATAAAGTCATCACCCATCCTAAGTCGGTTCTCTAATTCTTTTGGGGTATAAACTAAAGGCGAGATCGGAATCCTCCACTTAGGATTATAAATAATTCTTTTGACATTTACAAATCGATCCACTGGCCTTCTTCTTGTATTTTTTAATATCAATAGATCTAGATCACTATCATCTTTAGGTTGTCCATATGCGTGAGAACCAAACAAGATGATCTTTAAAGGTTTATAATCCTTTTTCAATTTTTTAACGATCTCTGCTAAGATCTTTTTCACTTCATTGTTCATAGATGTTATTCTCCATGGACGAGTTATATTTATTCGATTAATGATAAGTAATTTTATCTTTATAAAGATTGACATAGATAAAATATTATGTTTTACTTGAATTTTCATTTCTATAAACCAATAATTTATTTCACAATTTATAGACATTTTAATCATCGATGTAGTCTGGATTAAAATGTCGAGAATTGTGAATATAAATAATAAATTGATTATGAAAAGAAAATAAACCTTAATCGGTTGATAATGATCATTTTTGGGGGATTCTATATCCCGTATTTGGGAAAGGAATTTGTATTTAGCGCCCTATGTTGGTATACAGTATTGGGGCGTTATCGCCCTATGTTGGGAAGAGCCCAGTAATAATTATTGAGAAGAAAATTGATATTATAGACTATACCAAAAGAGAAGGGGTCTGTTAGGACTTTGAAATAGATATAAAATGGGTTTCTTTTTGGATATCTATTTTCAAAGGAAAACGTTAAATTCTGAGAACAAGATCAAAAAAACAGGGCGGGATAGCTTCACTTTGTGGAGAGGGTGGTGATTTGAGGAGAATAATAGCGTTACAAAAGACTTTTTAATTTTTTTATCACTTCATTTTTATCATTATTGGTAAATTCGGTTGAAATAAAAGTTCCATGCCAAGAATGAATAAATCGATCATCAGAAATATCAGGAATTATTTGGTTCTTCAAATTTCTGTGAAATATATCTGGATATGGTAATATTTTCTTAATACGTTTTTTGATTCCATTGGGAATATCATTTTTCCAGACTAAGGATGCAATATCTCTAATATCACTGGGTCTTGCGGATACTACTTTGAGAATAAAATAATCCAGATATGATGGAGCGAACAGGTTGATTTCTTTATCTCCAATCAATAATTTAGTTCTTGTGCTGTTATTGATAAATTCATCATCAATTTTAATGATTTCTTCAAGGGTTCTACCTCGGACCTGACCTTCCATAAAATCGATGGCTAATTTTATTGATCTTCTTTGAAATTTAATTGGTTTAATAGCTCGTAAGAAACCGTGGTCCTGATCTTTTTTAATAGCTTCGATGTTAATCTCCTTTGGTAGCCAGCTTTTAATTAAATCTAAATTTCCGCCACAATTTTTCTTTAAAACAAAGTCACAATTCCGAGTAAATCTCGAAAACGGAATGAATGCTCTTAATCCATAGCCGCCGATAATGATAATCTTTGGTTTGGTAAAATTTCTTGACTTTTGCGAGATTATTTCTACGATTTCTCCAATCTTATTTTCTCTAGTTTTCATGATATCAATGGGTCTAGGCAAGATCCATCACCTTCTCTATTGATTCATCAATTTCTCTTTTTATGTATCTATCAATAAGCTTAATATCTCTGGAAGGAAAAAGATTCTTGCCCATTGCCTCATTCATTTTTGAAAAACCATATTCTAAAGCCTGTTTAATTCTTACATTACTTCTACTGATCCGAAACCAATAAGTTTGTTTAAATAATTTATAAAAATTAATATTGTTTCTATTTTCGTACACGGTAGCAAAAGCATCAGTGAATGCCCAATTCTTTAAACAATCGATTATATTATCTTCCATATCTTCGATCAATAATCCATTAATTTTTGTGTATTTAATGTTTGATTGTTGTTTGATATATTCCACTTTTACTCGCCACCCATTTATTTTAGAGAATTCTTCAACTGCTTTACCATATGATTTATTATTGACTTTTATTGTATACATATTTCTATGGATAAAATCATAATTCCAAAAAGATGCTGCTGTTTGAGAAGAAATGATTTTGAAGTTCTTATCCTGTCTTAAGAACTCAAAGAAACCTTTTATTTTTGATGGTACCCAATACCATCCCCAAGAAATTTTTTCGATTTTGTTAGCCTTAGCTAAGTTACTCAAATATTTTTTAGCATTTGGTTCTATATGTTTTATATTTTCAACTTTTACCAAACTACCTTTCCATTTTCGTCTTAATTTATTGTTGAATTTAGTTAAATAATCAGTCATATTGTTCACCTTTAAGATATATTTGGCAAAGTATTTAAATGTTTCCTGTTCACCTTCTAATATATATTGGCAAGGAGATGGACTGTCATATAATAATATATTTTCAAAGGACAACGTTGAGCTTCCTCGACCTAAGCTGGCTACAAAGACTAAGGCATAAAATTTAGAAATCAACTTTAATCAATAGGATATCATTTTGCATTAGATCTTTATTTGCTGAGTTATTGTTATTATCAGATTGGAAATTATGAATTGTTCTGGTGGTTAAATCATATAGGTCAACAGTCCATAGAGTCGAAAGTCGGGATCGAGATAGGTGGGCCCTCACGGGCCTTCCCTCTCACACCACCGTGCGTACGGGACCGTACACGGCGGTTCGGTATGATTACACAGGATATTAGTTTAGGAAGGGGCTAATCGATAGAGTCCGAGGATAGCGAAGAAACGGTTTGGTAATGCTATTTGCAGTGACTCAGTGTTACTTATTCGCCATGGTCCCTTACTACTCGAAGCGATATTTAGTTTCTTACCTGTTAGGCCTAATTTCCTGAGTGCTTTCCGACGTTTCTTTGGTGTTTTCCATTGCTTCCACATGTAACTTCTTAATCGTCGTCTGACCCAACCGTCCAATAACTTTAGCACCGACGGCGTCTCACAGTATCCAAAGTATCCTGCCCAGCCTCGAAGATATATAGTAAGCTCCTGTATTATAGCTTTAACTTTCTTGCCTCGTTTACGTCTAGTTATCTCTCGCACTTTTCCTTTAAACCGCTTAATGGACTCTGGCGCTATGCGTTTCTTATGTTCTTTTCCTGCTGTAAAACTGAAGCCTAAGAATTTCCGTCTATAGGCTTTGTCTACTGCTGTTTTCTCTTGGTTTACTCGTAATTTTAGTTTCTTGTTAATGTACTTTGTAATACTTTCCAAGACTCTATTTCCTGCTCTTTCACTCTTTACATAGATGTTACAATCGTCTGCATACCTTACAAATTTATGTCCTCTCCTTTCGAGTTCTTTGTCCAGTGGGTCTAACATGACATTCGATAGCAATGGGGAGAGAGGGCCTCCTTGTGGTGTGCCTTCTATTGTTGCACTTACCAGGCCATCTTCCATAACTCCCGCATTTAGGATGGCTCGAATGAGTTTCAGCACTCTTTTATCTCTGATTCGTTTTGCTAGTAATCCCATCAGTTTGTCGTGACTTACTCGATCAAAGAACTTTTCCAAGTCTATATCTACAACCCAAGTATGGCCAGATTTGATGTATTCTTGTGCCTTAGATATTGCTTGGTGTGCGGAACGATTTGGTCGGAAGCCGTGACTATTGTCCGAAAAGGTTGAGTCTATGTACTTCTGAAGTACCTGTAAAATCATCTGTTGAATCAGTCTATCGAGTACGCATGGTATACCTAGTGCTCGTTTTTCAGTCTTACCAGGTTTATCTCTATAGGCACGTTTCACAGGTTTTGGTTCATAGTTACCTAGGAGGAGGTCCTGTTTTATTTGTTCCCAATGGTTTTCGATATTTGCTCTCAGTTCAGTTACTGTCATTCCATCGATACCAGGATTACCTTTGTTACGCATTACTCGTTTTAACGCTTTTAGCATGTTCTTTCTATCCACAATTTCTTCCATTAATTTCCTAGATTCAATTTCAATGTTCTTACCTGTGGGGCTTTCGGTCTTGTGTTTCGCCATGGAGGTTCCGACCCATTTCGGAGAGCTCAGGGCTTCACCCTTATCTTCTTCAAAGATGGTCAGTTTCATTTGAACCTGATTTTTCTGTCGCTTTACTACCATGAGATTCACATCCTATTTACCACTTCATGTCGTTCGGGCCTTCGGCCTTGCGGTTCATTCACCATAGCCTACTATGCCTTCTGCTGACTTCTGTGATGCGGTCAGATAACCTCGCGATTGTCTCAGTCCTTACTTATAAGGACACACCACAGACCTCCCGGGGTAAGCCTAGTAGCCTTCCCCATAATCTGCCAGATCTACAGTAACAGTCCTTAGTGGATATGGACTTTACGGTTACGGGCCCGTTCATCCGACTGAGACTGCCTCGTATCTGGTTTCTGTTCGTCAGGTCATGGTTTTGCTATCGCTTCCTTTAGACGGTACCTCACGATAACGCCCTTGCGAGTCGCTAGTACTTCACCTCCACTAGGTTGTACAGAGGACTTGCACCTCCAAACTACTAGACATGCCCGGCACACAGCTAGGACAATTTCTTTTCATAAATTGTCCGGCAATGAAAAATCCTTCGGCTTTATCAAAATCGACAAGTCAGATGAGTAGGTAAATTAAAGTCGCAAATCACGTCGTGGTTTATTTCGTTCAGTATATACATCAGAATAGCCTTACAACAAAAATGATCTAAATTTTCATTTAGACCAACTTCAATTTTATTTATATTATCATAATCGTACAATATTTTTCTTTCATCAACTAACTCATAATTCATTTCGAAATCATTTTCTGACAATTTTATCAATGGCACTTTGATAAAATTGTCTGGAATGATGAGAAACATGAATTTGAGTTGGCATCGTCAAGCGGTGTCGTTTTCGTCTATCGTATTGTCTTTCGGTTTCGTAAGACGGTTAAAAAATCGTTGGTGGTTACTATTGTAAAATAATCGTAACCTAAAACTTTATCTTTCAGTTTGTTATCAATTTGATTCGAAAAAACAAACTGGTGAATAATGGTTTACAGAAAATATTTTGCATTTATTCGTTAGTGTCTCGCTTTTGCGAGAGGGAGGATGGCGGGTTTTGAATCGAATAGATGCAAAAAAAGATCAAGGGTGGGTAACTGAACGAAGAAGAGGGAGGGATTTGAGATAGAAAATGATTAAATAGGTATTACCTAATTTGGATATTGAAGTGGAGCTCATGAATCGGGGGCAATTAATTGAATTAATTATAATCTGTTCGATAATAATTACAATTTTATCATTAAGTGGATGCATAGAGAATGGTAATGATAATGACAATAATGATCAAGATTTAGAAGAAGATTGGCGGGAGTGGCCGATAATTAAAAGCGATGCAGGATATGAACAAAGTCATAGTGATGAAAATAGTGAAGAGATAATTATTGTAAATATTACTGAAGAATATGTGACTAGTCTAACTGTGGAATTGACCTGGGAAGATGAACCTCCTGTATCACAATATTATGAGAATCAGCCAGATACTTTCAAATTAAGAGTATCCACCTCCTGGGAAGAAGATATTAAATCAAATATGACAAATAATTCAATCGGAGAAGCTGGATATATTAATTTGACGATTAATGTTTCTGAAGATGACATAGTAACTAGTGCAATGGTTGGTGAATGGGCAATAAATATTCAATGCGTAGATTGTGGTGATCAAGAACGTAGTATTGGTCCAATTGGATTTACAACAATGCAAGATGATAGCAATGCCTGGGAATTAACATATTATTATGAATTTCATAGGAGTAATTGAAAGTGATCATAAATTTAAGGGTGGGAGAGTTTCATGCTGAGGTGGGAAACGGGTGGTGATTTGAGAAGAAAAATTATTAAAGAAAAAATATTTAAATAAATAATTTATTTAAACCTAAAAATTATATTTATTGTAAAGTGGGCTGAAACTTATGAAAAGAATAATTACAATTTATATTCTAATAATATTAATCTTAAATTTTGTAATAAATAACAATACTTTAGCTGAAGATGAAAATTTTCAAACTCGAAATGATCCGCCTGAAAATTACACTCCACCGGAAATAACATTTATAGCTCCTCAACAAGGTGTTCCACTTTCATCCTTGGAATCCATAGTAGTTGAAGTAATAGATCTTGAGAATGATGTTGAGAGCGTGACATTCTACTACTCCTCAGATAACAAGACCTGGGAACGGATTGATACAAAAACTAAACCTGATAAAGAAAACATTTATCAAACGATCTGGAATACTGAGAAGATGTTTAATGGAGAGTATTATATCAAGGTCATAGCTATTGATAAATTTGGTTACTCTGCTGAGATTACCGAAGGACCATTTGAAATCACCCAAGGGATAGAAAAAACAAAAATACCTATTGAGGATGGTGGTGGAGGAAATATAACTAATGAAACTGAAAATGACAAAGATGAAGAAAAAGGCTTTTTACCGGGATTTGAAGTTATGATTATTTTATTAAGTATTTTTATTGTTTTGGTATTATCCTCGAAACATAGAAAAGAATTTTTTTAAGGAGAATGTTTATGCTATAAAAATTCCTCTTCTTAATTCTTCATTTGAAAGATAATTCATCTCCCGAAGTTGGGAAAAGAAATGTAGTTTATATCCCGAATTTGGTATACCAACATCGGGAGATATGTATCGATGTTGGGAAGGGGCCAGATGATATTACTGAGGGGATGAATTGGGTGTTTGACGGGAATAGGTGGGGGCGGGGGAAAAGGTGGTTGGTTTCACTGTCGTCTAACGGTTATGGTTTATCTTTGAAATCTATGTTCATAAATACCAATAATAAAAATAATAATAATATAAACCCGAATACAAATATCCTGAGAGGCGAATGGGATGTCAATGTTAACCAATGAGTGTATCCTCCTATCTCTTCATGGATAAAATAAAAACTGATGGTCCAAGCACCGACCATAATAAATCAGATTGTATATAGTATTATTTTGAGGGGGTTCCATTTTTTTGGAGTTCTCTTCCTCTTCATAATCTTGAATCCTTCGCCATATAATCCAGTTCTCTTTGTCAATGGCGTCATATAACTCTCCTATTTTACAGATTCATATTTAGATAATTTAATCCTGGTTGATTATTGTTAGATTTCATTTCACTCAGTTATTAAAATACATAACCAGGTAATAAATCTTGCTTGCATTTATTCGCAAGTGTTTTTTCGTCAGAAAAATGAGTTGTCAATGGTAATCCAGCAGCGAGGTTTGGCAAAGAAATATTAAATTATTTCTCCAAACCTCTGGGAGAACCCCTCCCACCCTAATTCATTGACAATGGGAGGGACGGCGGGATTTGTTTTTAATAAAAATAACCATTAAATAGGTCCTATCAAACCTAATTTTATTAAAATTATTAATAGACAATATAGTATTTATAGAGGTATTTAATTATGATGATGCCAGTATAAATGGTTTTTTATTATTTTACGAATTATTTTTTAATTCGCAGGTTTTTATTATGCCATTTTATAAATCTATTTTAATTTCTCTTTTTTATACCTTTTCTTCTTTCTAAGCCATAGAAGTTGTGGATGTTTTGATAGCTCGGGATGTAATTTCTCTTTGAATTTAAATTGTTCGAGTTCAAGTTCACCTGTTGAGTAAAATCGTTCTATGATATCATCTATTTTATATTTAGCTAATTCCTGAATCGTCTTTACTGAGAATTTGATAACCGCTTGCATAATATCCTTTTCAGTGACCTCCTTTCTAATCAAATGTTTTATTCTTCCTGAATGTTTATCTTTTACCAGTCGTTCTTTAATTTGAGAGATTTTGGAAAAGGATTGATCCATCAATATTGCTTCCAATGCTATCAATTCGAAGAATAAGTTATGATCGAACTTCTGTTTTGATATCGAATATACATCAAAAATATCACGCAGATTGAGATAAGTTTTAGACCGTGATATCATTGTTACAAATTTGTTTGCAAATAGCTCTTCTTTATTTGGAGTTTTAATTTTTATTTTTTCTCCTTTCGTTAAATGATTAAAGCTTTTTATACAGTCTTTTTTTAGATTTGGAAATCTACGCATATAACCAATTTCGATCTTAATATCATCTTTAATACCAGTTCTTGAGATATATTTGATGTGAAATCGGCAAAAATTGTAGAGCGAGTTGATCTTAATGTCTTTCTTATTATAACCAAGAGAATTTATGATCCATTTTAGATCATCATCTATTTTTTCTCTAACCTTTCCCCAATCTTCTTCATCAATATGTCTGTAATTAAAATCCAAGTCTTCAGAAAGCCTAGGTTGGTCGAGATAGAGTAAGTTTAAAGCTGTTCCTCCATAGAGAGACAATCTTTCGGCTACGAATTTCGATTTGTGTATTACTGAGAGTAGATCACATATTCTCTCCATCTTTTCGATTATGTCATCTGAAAAGCCTTTTAAAGCCATTTAAATCCCTCTAAGGTATTCAGCAAAACCTTCCGGGATGTATAATCCCCATTTTTTATTCAACTTGGATGGGACGTTCCTATCTATGTAAACAGGAATCCAATCACTTAGGGGTTTTAACAGTTTTAATTCGTCATATTTGATATGGCCATAATATGGTGATTTCTTAGATAGTAATTCCAATACATAACCAGTCTTTAATTCCAGAGTTTTATTTTGATATAATTTTAGAACCTCTTTCACATCACTAACCTCAATACCTCTAAGATTCGCCAGGCTCTTTAAACATTCTTCCCAACCACCACTAAGATCTACTCTTGATAAACATTCTACAAAAGTTCTCGGAGGGTCTGTAACAATTACTTCTTTCTTCTTGTAATTAATAGTAATCAGATGTGTATTATGATGTTTATTTATAACTGGGACGTATGTAATATTTTGAAATCTGAACGGTCGGAATCTATGAGGTTTTTTTATTAGAATAAAGATATTATTAAAGGCAGAATATGCGGCACCATGTAACTCTAAGGCCGAGTGATATCCCAATGCATAGCCATTTTCAATTTTATTTGCTAGGATATATCTGTCAACTTCAAATTTTTCGTCCAGCTGGTCAAAAGGGATGCCAAAATATAAACCACGCTTAATTTTCCCGATCTTTCCATCTTTGATTAACCTATATATATACTTCCAATATAGGTATTTAATATCCTTTCGTCCAAGCACTTGTTTAGAAATATAATTTAGGTCTTTACTATTTACCACCGATCTCTTAAGGATTTCTTTATATATTTGCTCTGTTTTATTCATGCTAAACCTCTGTAATATAAACACTGAGTGTACCACTATAGGATACACTAATGCACTTACAAGCATAAATACTTATTGTAGTTAGACCACCGGGTGTACCTTTTATTGGAACATTAAGTATCTTGTAAACATAGGTTGCAATTGGAACAACGACCGCAGATTGTAATAAAATCAACTACCACAGATGGGAAAGGAAAGGTGCAATAACTACCACAGATGGTATACGAGATGTGGTAGTTAACTACCATAGATGGGAAATAGCCAGTTAATTTTTTGAGAGGAAAATTGATGATGTAGACCATGCCGAGAGAGAAAGATCTGTGTTTGGGCTTTGAGAATAGATATCCAAAAGCGGATTTTGCTATTGCATTTATGAGTAAACGTTTTTCGTCAGAAAAATGAGTTGTCAATGAGGTTACCAGCAGCGAGAATTGAGAAAGAAATAACAATAAAAAACTCAATTCTCTGGGAGGACCCCCCCCACCCTTGATACATTGACAATGGGAGGGACGGTGGGATTTGAATCGAATAAATGCTTTAATAAATCAAGGTTCTCAACGATTATGAATTTTTTTTATTAGCTAAAAAAAGAACAAGGGGTATTAATATTTTTGAAATAAAATCTTCATTCAATCTTATATATCTAGTTGAATTCCACGAATCAGAAGAAGACATATTTGCATCTAAAACTCCGATATGTTCCAATTTTGGTATTATTTCATAATAAGCATTTTTTGAGAGAGAATGTGCAGAAAAGCTAAAATGTGATGGATTATGCCAATTATTTTTTCCTGTTTTAATTATATCTTCAAATAAATTTATAATCAATATTGCATTTGAACGTTGAAAAAGATTTTGAAGACTGAAATAAACATGATAACGTATTTTTCTATCTTCAAAAATCTTTTTTATTTCCCCAAAATCTATTGGTGCATCAATTGTCATGTTGGAATTTCCCCAAATTTAATATGAAATAAAAGTCAGAAATATAAATTTTATGTTAGGGAGGGTACCAAGGGGGTTTTGCACAGGGTTGGGATTTGAAAAATGTTAATTAATATAATGCACATATTTAAGTAAGTAATTAAAAATAATTTTGGAGGAGATAGATTGACAGAATGGGATTATCACATAATGAAAATAGATAAATACAACAACCAGGACCTATTAGCAAAACTTAAAAAAGCAGGTTTAGAGGGCTGGGAGTTAATTCAAATCATTTCATACCCCGCTGGGTCTTTAGATTTGGCAATTTTGAAAAAACCTTTTGAAAAAAGAAGCTTTTAAATTAAAAACGATTAAAAATTGAGAGTGGGATGGAGGGATTTGAAAAGAATAAATGTGATAAAAAGCAAAAGTTTAAAATTTAATTCAGGAATACTGATTTGAAAATTGCACAGCTTTTACAAAACTGGAGGTTATGATATTTGACGAATGAGGTAAAAGAACTCCTGAAGCAGGTGAGAGAGCTCGTCCTCTCGGCGCGTAAGATTGCATTACGTGGTGTCAATACCTTACAGGTTATAACCAATTTTGAGATTGGACGTTTGATAGTGGAACATGAGCAAAAAGGTAGGAAACGAGCTGGCTACGGTGAACAAATAATACGGGAACTCTCTTCGGAACTCATTTTGGAGTTCGGGAAGGGTTTTTCGAAGAGCAATTTGGAATATATGCGACGATTCTTCATTGAATACCAGGATAGAATGCCAAAGATCGCCCAGACAGTGTCTGGGCAATTGTCCGCTGGGCTTGAAAAAACCCAGACGGCGTCTGGGATTTTATCCGAGCGGCAACCAACCGCCAATTCTATACAAATATCTTTTACCTTGAGTTG
>Ga0209636_10006071_pt1 | contig 12338 bp, 7 predicted proteins | sample DeeMarSWOR152_54_FD_187464 | JGI IMG/M metagenome (GOLD analysis project Ga0209636, IMG submission 187464) | Marine sediment microbial communities from White Oak River estuary, North Carolina - WOR-1-52-54 (SPAdes) (version 2) | ecosystem: Environmental > Aquatic > Marine > Intertidal zone >...
GTCTTTAACCTCCAAAATCCAGAGGCGAGTATGCTTGTAGTCCTGGTCAACAAGGTAAGCATCATCTCCTTTCTTACGGCTTTGGATTTCTTCTTCTGTTTGAGAATCGGTCATCAAAAAGGCAATTTTTTGATTGTCAGGTGACCATTTGAAATCTCTGATACTGCCTTTCTCATCGGTCACTTTTTCGGTTGTTTCGTCCTTCATACAATAAAAATAGATCTGGGATTTTCCATCTTTATCGCGCCTGGAAAGAAAAGCTAGGGTATTCCCATCCGGAGACCAGCGGGGCGCCTGGTCAGGTCCGGGATTTTCAGTTATCTGTCTGAGTGTTTTTCCATCTTTTGACACCAGCCAAATTTCTGAGTTTGTTTTTTGGTTTTCTTCAAACTGGGTCACAACAAAAGCAATCCAATCTCCGCTTGGTGAGATTTGAGGGTCAGAAAGCCTTTTAAGGTTAAGTATATCTTGGGGAACAAAAGGACTTTTTTCCTGGCCGAAAACAGAGAGAGCTGCCAAAAAAACAACTGAAACCAGTGCGCAGAGAACAAAAGTCCTTCCCTCTTTCAATTTTTTAATCATTTTGACCTCCTCCTATTCCTTCAGAAAATCCAAAGGTTTAAGAATTCTAATACATTGCTTTACAGGGAGTCAAAGAAACTTTTTATCGGCAACAAAACATTAAGAAAGATTTTTTTCAAGGATGGCATTAAAACGGCAGAAGAGTAACTCTACTGAATTTCTTTTTTTCTTAAGTTTTTTAGCTGGGTTGTGGCTGTCTCAATGGCTTTCTTGATCTGTTGGTTGTCCGGATCAAACTTTAAAATACCTTTCCATACAATAATGGCATCGGCAAGATTACCCTTCCTATAGTGTTCTAAACCCTTTTTTGTAAGTTGCAATCTGCAGTTGTTAAGCCCCTCGTCTAGAAATTTCTTAGGAAGCGATAGCGATTTATAAAACTTGTTGAAATATTTGTAATTCTTCAATAAAGCACAATAAATTCTTCCTGTTGAGAGAAAATCCTCTTTTGTTATTGCTATTTCGGCAAGGAATTTCAGATCGAGGATAATATTGATAAGATTGGTTAAAAGAACTGGATCGTTAGGATATTCTAGATATCTCACTCTGTAGGAATTTATGGCTTTCTCAAACTCGTCTGCATCAAGATACTGACGAGATTGCCTTTCGCTCAGGCTGATTCTGCAATTTCGAAGTGTGATGCTCAAAGAATTTTTAGTGAACGACAGTGATGGATCAAACTTTTTGAAATGTGAATAGTTCTTCAGGAGAACAGAATAAATTTTTTCTGCTAAAGCAAAATTTTCTGCTTCTAAAGCCATATCACCCGTCTGTTTGATCCTTTTTACAGTCATAAGGTAATTTTCTAGCAATAACTTATCCTCGGGATTTTTTTCACAGGCAACAATATAATGATCGAGTGCCTTCTGGTAATGACCACCAACCATTTGCTGTTGAGATTGCATGATGACCTGATCGAAAGTTTCTTTTTTCTGGGTTGCGCAGAAGACGAGGAGTATACTGATCAGAATACATTCCGTGGTGAGAATTTTCCAGGGAAAGTCTTTCATGATTTCATTCTAAAGACTATTATTTCAATTTCAGTCTTTTTTTCTCAAAGAGACTTAAAAAAATCTCAACAAGATATGGATCGAATTGTTTATTAGATAAATCCTTCATCTTCCTCAGAGCTTCATCTTCTATAAATGCATTTCGATAAGGTCTTTCTGAAGTTAGCGCATCAAAAAAATCAGAGAGAGATATGATGGCTGCTGAAAGTGGGATTCTATCACCTTCTAATCCGTTTGGATATCCAGTTCCATCAAATGATTCATGATGATGCCTTACAGCAGGAATGTACCTGAAAAGCGAGGGAGCTTTACTGAGAATTTCGGCGCCGTATTCGGGATGGCGCCTCATCTCTTTTAATTCTGAGTGGTTTAGTTTATCTTGTTTGAGGAGAATGGAGTCAGGAATTTTGATCTTACCAATATCATGGAAAAGGCAGGCGATCTCGACCTCTTCAAGTTCCTCTTTGTTGAGTCCAACTTCTCTGCCCAGCTCTACTGATAATTGAGCAACCCTTGTTGAATGACCAAGAGTATAATGGTCTCTGGCATCTATGGCTGCAGCGAGCACCTTAACCGTGGAGACATACGACTCTTCAAGATCTCTGGCATATTTGCTGAGTCTATCACGTTGGGTGGTTATTAAGGCTGTCATCTCATTAAAGCTCTCTGTCAATCTCCCGAGTTCGTCTTGCGAATAGATTCTCAGCGGTTTTCTTTTTCTCCCTTCCTTGAGTTCAGCTACTCCATTGGAGAGCTCTTGAATGGGCCTGGTCAAGAAGGAGGAAAGAAAGACACTAATAGCAATTCCCAAAAAGAGGATAATGGCAAATGCCCATCCGATTTTCTTTTGAGCCTCTCGCAGGGCGTTGAACAGAACTGATTTGTTAATACCCAGGATGACTGTGCCGAGATATTTATCCAAAAAGAAAACAGGGCTGACTAACTCAAATATCTTGCCTTGTGTTGCGGAGATTTCTTTGATAACAATTCCCGCTTGACTCTTTTTAAATATTGGTCCTTCAGATGGCTCAAATTTCTCACCAGATTTTTTTATGTCGCTGTGCACAAGAGTATTCATCTGGGTATCTACAATTGCAATATACTCAATATCTGGATTAGATTCCTTTATCTTATAAACCATATTGTCAAGGCCGAGTATATCTTGAGAGCTGAAGCTAAAGCCAGCTGTTACCGCTATGTTGGTGCTTAATGATTCGGCCCTGGTTATGATTTCTTTAATGAAGTGACGTTTCATTATATTTGCTGTGACCACATAAAAGATGAAAGTGGTGACTATGAGGAGGAGAAGGACGAATAAAGCGGTCTTAATCCGGATATTTTTGAGAGGCGCGAATAGTAATTTCCTCACCATAAAAATCATTTAAAACATAACAGAGTTAAATAATGTTTTCAAGGAGATTCAAAAGTCAAGGCCTGCTGTTTCCCTATTGCTTATATTATAGAGAATCTTTCTTGTTTTCATTTTTTGCATATAAGGAAAAAAGTGATTTTGACTATGATCTAACTTATAAAATGCATCCAGCTACACAGATGATCTTGTGAAGTCTTTTTATGATTACATTTCCATAAATTTAAGGAAGAAAATATGTTTGTAATCTCCATGATGTCAATGCATAATATTAAATCGCAACAGAAAGAAGTCGAAGGAATTTTTGTGAACCTCAGAGTTTTTCATTTAGTCTTTTCCCTATTTCTGATTTTTATTAGCTTTGGAGTTTTTTGTTGTGAAGATAGCCCAGAAACGAACCATGATGATAAGAATGACTACGGTGTTACTCCCCAGGAGAGTTTTGAAGAAATCATACCTAACCTTATGTCCAAATGGAGTATCCCTGGTGGCGCGGTTGCTCTTGTAAAGGATGAGCGTTTGATTTTGGCTGAAGGGTATGGTCTAGCCGATAAGGAATATAACGAGATTGTTGTTGCCAACTCCCTCTTTCGGATTGCCAGTGTTTCTAAACCCATTACTGCTGTTGCAGTCCTCAAATTGTATGAAGATGGATTACTGAGTCTTGATGAAAAGGCTTTCAGTATACTGAACGATCTCGAACCTCCTATAGGGGCTACTGTAGATGACAGAATCTATGAAATTACCATACGCGATCTTTTGCAGCACTCAGGAGGTTGGGACCGTGAATTGAGTTTCGATCCCATGTTCATGTCTCGAGAAATAGCGAAGGCTATGGGAGTTCAATCACCTGCAGACACTGAAACGATCATTCGCTATATGATGGGGCAGCCTCTAGACTTTTCCCCTGGGGAACGGTACGCCTACTCTAATTTTGGCTATTGTGTCTTGGGCCGTGTTATCGAGAGAGTGACAGGACAGAGTTATGAAGACTTTGTGATAAAAAACGTACTGGAACTGATGGGGATTACCAGCATGAGCATAGGTCACACCTTGCTTGAGGAGCGAGTCAATGGAGAAGTTCGCTATTATGATTATCCTGGAGCTCCTCTAGTTCAATCAGTTTTCCCTGATATTGGAGAGTCAGTGTCTCGGCCCTATGGAGGCTTTTATCTTGAAGCCATGGATGCTCATGGGGGATGGATTGCTTCGGTGGTTGATCTTATGCGTTTTATTACCGCTGTTGATGGGCATGATGTTCGACCTGATTTTCTGCAAACTTCGACACTTGAACTCATGGTGTCTCGCCCTGGACTCTCAAATTGGGAAAATTCTGACTGGTATTACGCCCTGGGATGGCAAATACGTCCGACAGGAGATGATGCAAATTGGTGGCACACAGGCTCCCTACCTGGAACAGTTAGCATTATAGTTCGCTCCTATCATGGGCTTGCTTGGACAGCACTCTTTAATTCCCGTCCTTTCAATCAAAGCACTTTTATAGGAGAACTGGATAACGCTCTCTGGCAAGCCGTAAACAACATAACAAATTGGCCATCTCATGATTTATTTGAAAATTATCCAGCCCTGCACTTATATGCTAGGAATAAAGACTTCATGGAGATAAGGGAATTCGAAAGACTTGAGATAGAAAAGAGAGTTATGGAAGAAATACCCATGCTGATGGAGAGAGCAAGAATTAGTCCCCATCAAGTTAATGGAGAGATGAGAGGTTTTAAAATTACCAAATTGCCCGAGAATAGCATTTTACTTGAGTTGGGAATTTACAGAAACGATATTATAGAAGAAATAAACAATATACAGATCAATGATTTTGAAACTTTATTATCACTACTCAGTAAGCTTAGAAGTGAAAATAGATTCGAGGTTGCAATAAAAAGAAATGGACGTCTTATTCATCTGCTGTATATATTGAAGTAAATCCAGATTGATGGAAAGCTTTATCTTATCGAAGGCGTGAACTTTGGAGCCATAGTCTCCACTTTTAAACCACCAGAGAGCCTAGTGAATGCAACCATAGTTGCCGATAACGGAGTCATGGCACTATGCTTCCCTGTTCTTCTTGCTCTGCCCGCATCCGCTCTGATTAAATAAGGCTTCTTTAAAAGGATTCTCTCCCAAAAAACAAAAAAATATTGACAAAATATTATACATAATATATCTTGCAAGAAGCATCGAAATGGCTATAAGAGGCAAAACTTTCGAATTACCTTCTACTATTAGTGAAACAATCTACCAGTACATGAAAAAAGCAATTATCAACAGAGAATTCAAGCCGAATCAAAGACTTCAAGAAAAGGAAATCGCCAAACTCTTTAATGTAAGTTCTACCCCTGTAAGAGAAGCTTTTTTCAGACTTGCGGCAGAGGACTATTTGGTGATTGATGCACGAAAACAAGTTTTAGTCAAGGAAAAAACACTGGAAGAGGTCAAAGAGCTTTATGAAGTTGTCAGAGCTCTTGATATATTCGCCTCAAAAAAAGCAATAAATATTTTAACTATTAAAGATATTGATGAACTGAAGAGAATGACTAAAAAATTAGGTGAGTATTATAAGAAAAGAAATATTCAGAACTACTTGCAGCAAAACTTGAAAATCCATGACACAGTTTGGCAGTCATGCGGAAATAAATTCTTATATGAAACATTAAGCAATTTGATGGAAAAAATTTCTATGTACAGAATGGGCAATGAATTTTCTCCTTTTTCTGAGCCTCATGCCCTTGAGAAATCGTACAGAGACCATTTAAAGCTACTAAAAGCCATTGAGTCTAAGAATATTGTGGAGCTAGAAAAGTTAGTCTCTGCTCATTGGGGAGAAGAATTTTTTCTTGAAAAAAGAGATGATTCGAATGAGAAAAGTTAAATCTGAGAGGAAAACAATAATAGGCGGTCACAAAATTATATGAAAGGAAGAAATTTTTGAAAGGAGGTGATAATAACAAAGGGTGAGAAAAAAAATGTGAGTTGATTTTATGAATTTATTTAGGAGGTGAGAAATTGATTTTAAGAAAAATCTTTTCATTTCTCTTTATCCTCACAATGGCTTTATCTTTTTCCTATTCACAAGTTATCCCTACAGGTAAACTGGTGGGAACAGTGACAGATAATGAGGGGCTGGCTCTTCCTGGAGCTACAGTGACCATAAAGAGCCCTTCTCTTATTTTGCCTCAGATGGCATCCGTTACGAATGAGAGAGGTTTTTATAGGTTTACAGGACTTGCTTCCGGAAATTACCAGGTGAAAGTTGAGATGACCGGAATGAAGACACTCATCAGAGAGGGCATAGTCATAAGAGCCGGCGGTACAACCACTCTAAATGTAATACTGGAACCGTCTCCAATAGAGGAAACAGTTACTGTGGTTGGAAAAGCCCCAACAGTTGACCTACAATCTACGAAAACTGGTACAACTTTCGACAAAACTCTGATTGCAAACTTGCCCCTTCCACGTTACTTGTCGAATATCTACAATGCTACTCCTGGAATGTTTGATAGAACCTCACACGGAAGCGATGCCCGGTCAAATAAATTTCTTGTTGACGGAGTTATGCATCAAGACCCTGTGACAGGTGACCCAATAATGGAAGTTGGATTCGAATCTATTGAAGAGGTCATTGTTGATACAGGAGGGCATTCCGCGGAACATGGACAAGTTAAAGGCGCTGTGGTTCAGGTTTTAACTAAATCAGGCGGCAATCATTTCAGTGGAGAAGTGAACCTTTTTCTACGAAACAAAAGTTTGCAGGATGACAATACCAAAGGGACTCCTTTTGAAGGCGAATTTGTGGGATTCGACCATCAGTACTTATCCGGACTCTCTCTGGGTGGACCAGTGAAAAATGATAAAATCTGGTTTTTTTCCAGTTTTAACCTTGACAAAAAAGAATTCTACGTTCAGGGATTTCCCTACGATCAAGAAGAGAATGAGCCAATTCACCAGGATATTTACTCGCCTTATTTGAAATTAACCTGGCAAATCGGTCCAAATGATAAACTGATCGGATCAGGGTACTGGAGAGGATATTATGATGATCAACGTGATGCAGCCTGGTGGAGGGAAAAAGATACCGCCTGGGATGAAGACAGAGGAGGCTGGCTTTTTACTCTCCAGTGGAGTCGAGTATTCAGCGCAAATTTTCTCCTTAATGTTAAGGGCGCATATTATGATTTCCACCAGGATCTCTTATCAAAAACAGAGGAGGCTCCATGGTGGAACTACGCAACAGGCGTTGGGATTTTGGAGAGAAATTACGGGTCTGATTGGTGGCTTGAGAGGGAACGCTTTCAGGTGAACCAGGATGCTAGCTATTTTCTCGACGATTGGTTTGGGACTCATGAGTTTAAAGCGGGTTTCGGTTTTGAATACGCCTGGCATACTCAAGATAGTTTTTATTACCAAGACCCGAGGTTTGAAGGGATGTTCGAACCCGGATTCAAAGCCGTTGATATTGAACATTTGGATGGATTCCCTCTCTGGGTTTGGGTTGGTGAAGAAATTAAGAAGAGGGCTAGCCTCATCCAGACTGGAGTCTTTGTGCAGGACACATGGTCTCCTTCCAGTAATTTTACCTTCAACTTGGGCTTGAGGTATGACTTTACTCGGCACTGGTATCCTCCGCAAGAGAAAAAGTATACTGGAGAGATTGTAAACAGCGAGTCCGTCGTGACTATGGCAGTTCATAGAATTTCTCCAAGGCTGGGAATCAGTTTTGACCCGATAGGAGACGGCAAGACCGTTTTAAAAGCCCACTATGGTCGTTATTATTCACCAGTTATCATGACTAATTTTTGGTGGGGCAATCCAGCCATGCGGAGGAGTTACTGGGTAAGGCTCACCCCTGATTGGCAAGAATCGTACCGAGCTTGGTACAGTGATCCTACGGCAGTCGAGGTTGATTCTGATATAGGCCCATCACATGGTGATGAAATAACTTTTGGAGTCGAAAGGGAAATTATAGCAGATCTCTCTTTCAGCGTAACATTTATCGCCAAATGGGAAAAGAATTTGGTCGATGATGTTGACCAGGCCCACATTGATATCGACTATTTTAAAGAGACGGGCGAGCTGAAATGGAGTGGTTATACTCCTATCCAGGGAACGGACCCCATGACTGGGAATCCCGTTACATTTTATGAAATGAATCCTGATTTTGGCGCTCAAGAATGGCTAGTCATGAATATTCCAGGAACAGTCAGAAAATACAGAGGATTAGAACTCAAACTGACAAAGCGCATGTCCAACAATTGGGCCATGCAGGCCAGCTATGTCTGGTCAAAAGGAGAAGGCTTATTGAACACCTCTCGCGGTCAAAGTACTGGCGAAAGCGGTTATTATGACAATCCGAATGTGCATATTAATGCCTTTGGATTGCTGGACTTCCAAAGACAGCATCAGGTTGATGTCCAGGTGACGTACTCGGCTCCTTTAGGATTTCAGCTCAGTGCTTATTATCAATTCGGATCTGGTATGCCTTATACAAGAATGATTAGAAGCGAGGAAGCAGGACTTGGAATGCTCTATCAGGGCTATGTTACCATTCTTGCTGAGCCTCGAGGTTCGAGTAAGCTTTCTGATCAACATATCTTGGACATGAGGGTCGAAAAAAGTTTCAAGCTTGGGCCAGGCGAATTTAGTGTGTTAGGAGATGTTTTCAATGCATTTAATTCGAATGAAGTCACTGATATTGGAAACCTGACGAATGTCAACTGGGGAACACCCTACAGTATAATGGGTCCCAGGTACGTTCAGCTCGCAGTGCGCTATAGATTCTGAGGAGGAGCTTTCAAAAAGAGAGCTGCAAATAAGGAATTTAGGTTGCCGGCGCTTTAGCTTCAGGCGTCGGCAACCTTTCTTGGCAAAAGAAGCAGAAGTTTACGACAATCAAAGGGAGAGAAAATACACAAATTTTTTCTTAATTTATAATCCTTCCCACTAAACAGAGAATCCTGAATAATAGCTACATTCTGGAAAGAAACTGAAAAACGCCCCAATTGGGATAAACGGAAGAACAAACATTTAATTCATGAAATCTTCTGAAGAGAGGAGGTACACATGAAGAAATTCAGGTTTTCAGTTGTCTTTTTTGCCATTTTTCTATTACTTACCCAGACGCTTGTTTACTCAGAAGCTGTAGAGAAAAAGATAGTCAAGCGCCTTGAGAAAGAAGTTGTCCCTGTTATTGAAAAGGACATGGCAAGAATGAATGTCCCCGGACTCTCGATGGCGGTCGTCTCGGAGGGGAAGATATTGTGGAAGAAGGGATTTGGGTATCAAAACAGAGAGAAAAAGATTCCTGCCAATCCTGAGACAGTCTACAGAGTCGGATCCATTTCCAAGCTTTTCAATGCCATTGCCATAATGCAGCAACAGGAGAAAGGGAAGGTTGATATTGATGCTGAAATTAAAAAATATCTTCCCTATATGGATTTTAAAAATCCCTATGATAAGCCAGCTATAATAACGCTGCGCCATCTTCTTTCCCATAGAGCAGGCATTTTGAGGGAATGTCCGGTAGGCCATTATTTTGACGATACAGAACCCTCGATCGAAGATACGGCCAAAAGCATGGTGGGGACAACTCTTGTTTATCCTCCAGGTTTGAAAACAAAATATTCCAATGTGGGCGTAGGTATTGCCGGGCATATCCTGGAGAAACTAACAGAGATGGATTTTGCTCATTATCAGAAAGAATTTATCCTGAAACCCCTCAAGATGAAATCGAGTAGTTTTTTGCCAGAAAAATTCATAAAGGAAAAAGTTGCTCAAGGCTATATGAGAGATTTAGAAGGAAAACAGTGGGAGGCCCCTCCTTTTCGCTTTGGATATCTGCCTGCGGCAAACCTTTATTCCACAGTGATTGATCTTTCCAAATTCATCAATTTTATATTTAAGGAGGGCAAACCGCTCCTTAAGAATGAGACATTCAAGCAAATGCTGACTGTCCAGTTCACTGACAAAAAGGATTCCTTGGGTTTTGGATTGGGTTTTTCTATCTCAAAGCTCCATAATTATCGGTCTGTGGGACATAGCGGAGCCGTTTATGGCTTTAGTTCCAACCTTGTGGCCATCCCTGAAAAAAAACTTGGTGTTGTTGTTTGTAACAATCTGGACGGCGCCAACGGTTTTAATTCTAAAATAGTTATCATATCTCTTGGCATAGCTCTTGAAGAAAAGACAGATAAGAAAATTTTGAATATTCCAGAACCGCTTGAAGCTTCTTCATCTGAACTTAAAAAATACGAAGGAAAGTATGAGAGGAATGGTTTTCCTGTGTGGTTGGTTATGAGAAATGAGAAACTTTGTTATGAGCCCTATGGAACAAGAAAGCAGTTGAGACTTGTAGCAGAGAAAGAGTTTATCACGGATGATCTTTTCGGATACGGAGAGAGAGTTTTAGTTGTGGAAGAAAATGGCAAATTGAAGGGCATCAATATAAATAAAAGATTTTATAAAAAAGCAGACGAGGCGAAAGAAAAAGAATCGCCACCTCCAGCCCTCTGGAAAAGATTAATAGGAGAATATGGCCCTGACTTCAACATAATGAAAGTCTATGAGAAGGACGGCAAGCTTACGGTTCTTGTAGAATGGTTTTACGAGTATCCCCTTCAGCAGATACAAGGATTGATGTTTAAATTTCCTGATTATGGATTATACATGGATGAGGAATTCGTCTTCAAAGAGAAAGAGGGCAAAATTGTGGAGGCTATGTTTGGACCTGTAAGTTTCAAACGAAGAGATTGAAAACCTTGAGGCAAATTGAGTAATTGGCAATGCAGAATAAGCTTATACAAAAATTGAAATCTCTGTTGTCCATCAGAATAAAAACAATTCATTAGAATCATTCATAATAATTACAATTGAGGAGGCTAAATTGTTAAAGAGAATAATTGTTATTATGGCAGGACTTATCCTCATTGAGGGATTTTTATTTTCAGATTTTCAGAGTAATCAGTATAAAATTCCAAAAACTCAAGAAGAACTGAAAAAATTTGTTAATTCTAAGGTCAAAAGTATTAAGGGAACAACAGGAGTTTATATTAAACATGTGGAATCAGGCGAGTCTCTGGGAATCAATGAAAGCAGGCGATTCCAATTGGCCAGCGTTTTTAAAATCCCGGTACTCTTGACTTTATTTAAACAAATTCACTTAGGCAAGATTTCCTTGGATGATCGGATAATGCTGGAAACAAAAAATAAGACCTATGGAAGTGGACTGTTAACCTTCATGAAGCCTGGCCTAAATTTGACGATCAATGATTTACAGCTCTTGATGATGGCCAGGAGTGATAATACAGCGACTGACATTCTTTTCGACCTGGTGACTCCTCAAGCTATAAAAGAATATATGGACGAATTGGGCTTGGAAAATACTCAAATTGACTTCAATACCCGCCAACTCATCCTAGCTTACTTGGGTTTGGATCCCCATAAGCTGCTTACCATTGCTGAGCTTCATATGGTTCCAGATTCTTTTTGGAACAGCAAAGAGGCTCATGAAAAACAAAAAGCTTTTGATATATCTGATCACGATACGTCAACGCCCTTTGAGATTGCCCTTCTGCTGGAAAAATGTGTTAAGGGAGAAATAATCAATCGAGAAATGAGTGACAGCATTTTAGAAACCCTGAAGCACCATACTGGATCCGAATTGATTCTGCGTTATCTTCCTTTTGGTGTGACTGTTGCCCGTAAAGGAGGGAGTCTGGCAAGATACGGCAATTATACTGTTCTTAATGATGCAGGAATTGTCTGGTTGCCTGAAGAAGCAGGGCATTTAATCATCTGCCTTTTCTGCAATGAACTCAAAGAGATTCATTATGAGCTCAAAGACAAGATGGGATGGATTGCTCGGGCGGCCTACGATTACTTTCTGGAAAAGAATAAAAAGCAGAAAAAAGACAAATAAATAAGGTGTGCCCGTAGCTTAGGAAATCAAGCAAGGGACTTCGTATCACGTGCTTTAGCCCTTCCTAATCCATTGAAAATAAAATAATTGCCAATCTTATCCACACCTCGCAAATTATCTCCAGGTATCTGAAAATCCACCAAATAAAGTTCGAAAAATTTGGCCTTAGCCAGATTTAAGAAAATCTAGATTGCCTTCCACATCATATTTACAGTACATTCATAATGATAAATTAGGGAGGAGCAAATGAAAAGAGTATGGATAATTACAGCAGTATTGATTTTTACAGGTGGAAGTCTGTTTGCTCAATCCAAATCAGCGGGTGCTGTTTCCTTTCACAAAGCAGCTGCAAGAAGCCCTGCCCCGGGTACAATTTTTCTGTATCCTGAGAGGATCCCGCTTAAAGATGGCGGATTTGCAGTAGCTGATCGAGGCCTGATGTTTGTGC
>Ga0209636_10006072_pt1 | contig 12337 bp, 14 predicted proteins | sample DeeMarSWOR152_54_FD_187464 | JGI IMG/M metagenome (GOLD analysis project Ga0209636, IMG submission 187464) | Marine sediment microbial communities from White Oak River estuary, North Carolina - WOR-1-52-54 (SPAdes) (version 2) | ecosystem: Environmental > Aquatic > Marine > Intertidal zone >...
GCGCACGTGGATTAGCCGCCTAAGAGAAAAGATAGAGAGTGAACCCGACAATCCCAAGCTCATTCGCACTATACCCAAGACAGGCTATATCATGGACCTGCAATCCGCCTGAAAGTGCTTGCTGCCCGACCTCTCCAATATTCTCCCAAATGTCATAGTTTTGTAACTTTTTCCACCTGCATTTTATGACTTTTCCATTGCCTGCTTTATAGAATATTTCTACCGAAGTACCCTTGGAGAAAGTCAAAGGTGGTTGCATTAGCCCAACATACGCAAAATCAGTCTTTAAACGGGACGATAGTTCGTTTCATTCTCGATGTTCACGAGCTTGTGCTCTTCTGCCCCGGGTGGCAAACGCTGGATTGCCTCGAGTCCCATCTTATCGCGGCGTGGCATCGTCCAGAAATCATGGGCGAATAAAGAGGTGCAAAGAAATGAGCGTAAGGGCGTACATGTTGCTTGATATTGTAGATAGCGACTGCGAATACGCAATTCAAATGCTGCGGAGCAGGGCCGAGGTTATTCTTGCTGACCGGCTGGAAGGGTATCCCAATGTCATTGCCGTTGTTGAAGCTGCAGATAAGAAAAGCCTGGCTGAAGCGGTAATGCCGGTTCTCGGATCCATTGATGGCATCGCCGAAGACCTGCATTTGCTATTGACTCAAGATGATGAGATTCCGCCTGACCTTCTTACTTCGAGTCATTCAACACCACGCAAAAGGAAGGTAAAGAAAACTAACACTAGGAGAAAGACGATAAATTCGGAAAGGAGATAACGTATGCTTGCAGGAAAGCGAATTGCCATTCTGGCTGAAGAGAATTTTGAAGACTCCGAGCTCATGGAACCACTGCGAGCGATGAAAGATGCCGGTGCTAGAGTGGTGATTGTGGGCAGCGGCTCAAAGAAAGGTTACAAAGGAAAGAGAGGCTCGGCCGAGGTGACAGTAGACACAAGCGCCAATAAGGTTAAAGCCAGTCAATTCGATGCCATAATTGTCCCCGGCGGCTATGCTCCAGACAAGATGCGTCTGCACCAGCCGATGGTTGACCTGGTACGAAAAGCGCACGCTGAGGGCAAGATAATAGCCGCAGTTTGCCATGGCCCTCAGCTTCTGATTTCAGCCGATATAGTCAAAGGGCGCCGTGTAACTTCATGGCCTTCGGTAGCCGTAGACCTGAAAAATGCCGGCGCTATCTGGGTTGATGAGCCGGTGGTCAGGGATGGTAATATCATCACCGCGCGTAAACCTGCTGACCTGCCAAAATTCAATAAGGCAATAATCGAGGCTTTAGTCTGAATCAGGATATGCCAGAAGAAGAGAATGATATAATGGGAACCAAAAATGAAAATCTGAGTCCTGTTAGACCAATCGTATAAGTAGATTAAAAGGAGGTTAAAAATGTACAAGAAAATTTTAGTTCCATTAGATGGCTCTAAGTTGGCCGAGTGTGCGCTTCCCCATGTGGAAGAATTGGCTAAGGGCTGCGGTACAGAGGAGGTCATCTTGGTCAGCGTTACTGAGCGAGTTAAGGGCTATAGAGCAATTGAGGGCTCAGGCCAGCCAGTCGCCAGCTCAGAGCGTGGCTGGATGGAGTCCAGTCAGTCACTGGGTCAACGACTTATACCTGAAGCATCTGGCAAGAAGGAGAAACAGGCACAGAGGTATCTTGACAGAATAGCTAAAGCGATGGAGGCTAAAGGAATCAAGGTAGGTACAGAAGTGCTTCTTTGGAAGCCTGCCGAGGCAATAATCGGCTACGCGAAACAATCTAAATGTGACCTGATTGTTATGGCGAGCCATGGTCACTCTGGTCTGACTCGGTGGGCCTTTGGCAGTGTTGCTGACAAAGTTCTCAGAGCTAGTGGCGTTCCAGTATTAATAGTACGAGCGCCAGGCTCTTCGCCCGGCATTTAAGCCTGAAAAAGGAGGTCAAGAATGTACAAGAAAATTCTAGTTCCCTTAGATGGCTCTAAGTTGGCCGAGTGTGCACTTCCCTATGCAGAGGAGATTGCGAAGGGCTGTGGCACAGAGGAGGTCATCTTGGTCAGCGTTACTGAGCGAGTTCAAGGCTATAGACTTTTTGATGACCCCCGCCAGCTGCAGGGTCAGCGACTTATACTTGAAGCAGTTGGCAAGAAACAGGAGCAGGCACAGAGGTATCTTGTCAGGATAGCCAAGAAATTGACAGCTAAAGGGATCAATGTAAATACAGAGGTGCTGCTTGGTAATCCTGCCGAGGAGATTGTTAATTACGCAAAACATTCGGAGAGTGACATTATCGTCATGTCCAGCCATGGTCGCTCTGGCATCAGTCGGTGGACCCACGGCAGCGTTGCTGACAAAGTTTTCAGAGGCAGTCCTGTCCCCGTATTAATGGTCAGAGCGCCTGGGTACGTACCCAATATTTAAGCCGAGGAGCGATAATCAAGAGCATATAACGAACATAATCATATTTTGCCTGCCGGTGTTGCCAGGGAACGGAGCCTGAATGCTATTACATGAGAAAGGAGGACGCTATGGCTATAGAAAGATGGGGACCAAGGTGGGGAATCAGCCCGTGGAGACCATTCAGGGAATTAGAAGAGTGGGAGCGGCGTTTTGATGATTTGTTCGGACGACCATTGTGGCGAATGCCTGTCGAGGAAAGAGGCTGGATGCCAGCGGTAGATGTCTTTGAGAAGGAGGACAGGTTCGTCGTCAAGGCAGAACTGCCGGGGATGAAGGAAGATGATATCGATGTCTCGGTGGTCGGTGACACACTATCTATTAAAGGAGAAAAGAAGACTGAGACCGAGACTAAGGATGAAGACTACTACCGATGTGAGCGCAGCTATGGCAGCTTTTATCGCTCGATTCCTATTCCATCTAACGTAGACGCTGATAAGATCGAAGCCAGCTTCGAAGACGGGGTTCTCGAGGTCGCTCTTCCTAAGTCAGCTAAGGTAAAACCAAAGAAAATTGCTGTATCAGCTAAGAAGAAGGCTGCCAAATCAACCAGGAAGAAGGCTGTCAAAGCAGCCAAATGAAGTGTAAGTGGCTCTGTTCCCTGGCAATGTTGGCATGAGTTGTACAGGAGACGAGGAGACCAATGCCAATTGACTTTAATTTTATGGTTGGAGGAGAAGCCGGGCAGGGAGTGCAGTCGGTAGGATTCCTGCTGGCTAAGGTCTTTGCCCGCGGCAGCTATCATATCTTCGCTGATCAGGATTACGAATCAAGAGTAAGAGGCGGACATAACTTCTTCCGCGTCAGAGTCAGTGACGGCAAGGTGGATGCCATTGCCGAAGACGTGGACATACTGATTGCCCTTAACATGGACAGTATCGAATTGCACCAACCAAATATGGTTACCCAAGGCATTATCATCTTCGATGGCGAAAAAATAAAGGAGGTCAGTGGTGATAAAGGCAGCCTTTTGAGCATACCGCTGGAGAAGTTGGCCGAAGAAAAGGCCGGGGACAAACTCATGATCAACACTGTCGCCCTCGGTGCTGCTCTTTCCGTGGTAAATTACGATCTGAATATGTTGAATACAGTTCTGATAGACCATTTCGGGAGGGATGAAGTTGGTGATAGGAATATTGCAGCGGCAAAGGCGGGATATGACTATGTCCAGTCTGAGCACAAAGGCAAATTTCGTAAGATAAAGCCCCTCTCCAATACTAAGAGAATGCTGCTCACTGGCAATGAGGCTATATCTCTGGGTGCTATTGCCGCAGGATGCAAATTCATGGCTGCCTATCCTATGACTCCTGCCAGTTCTATAATGGAATATATGGCAGCTAAATCAAAAGACCTTGACCTGGTGATGGTTCACGCTGAGGACGAGATAGCTGCCATCAATATGGCTATTGGGGCCGCCTACGCCGGTGTCAGGGCCATGACTGCTACCTCTGGCAGCGGCCTTTGTCTCATGGTGGAAGGCATAGGGCTGGCGGGTATTACTGAGACACCGGTAGTGATAATTGATGGGCAGCGACCGGGTCCGGCTGTAGGACTGCCCACCCGAACGGAACAGGGTGACCTTCAGTTTGTGCTTCATGCCCACCACGGCGACTTCCCCAGGGCTGTCCTGGCACCAGCTACCATTGAAGATGCCTTCTGGGTAACGGTCAGAGCTTTTAACTGGGCTGAAGAATATCAACTGCCAGTTACTATTTTAACTGACCAGCATCTGGCAAGCTCCTATGCCACCGTTGACTCTTTAGACCTCTCACAGGTAACCATTGACCGTGGCATGTTATTCTCAGAGAAAGAGAATGACCCCTTGGAGTACATGAGGCACAGGGTAACAAAGTCCGGTGTTTCTCCCCGTGCCTTCCCCGGTCTGGGCAAGGCACTGGTGGTCACCGACTGCGACGAGCACGATGAAGAAGGACACCTCACGGAAGATGCTGGCGAAAGGACAGCGCAGGTGCAGAAAAGACTGCGCAAGCTTATTCCACTTGAAAAGGAGATCGGCACACCACAGAAGTACGGTACTAAAAAGGCGGAAACAACTCTTATAAGTTGGGGCAGCACTTATGGAGCTATCCATGAGGCAGTGGATATCCTGCGTAAGGAAGGCACCAGCGTCAATATGCTCCATCTCAATGAACTATGGCCTTTCCCGGCGAAGGCTGTGGCCGATGCTGTCAGTAAGGCCCAAAATAGCTACGTCATTGAGAACAATGCTACGGGCCAGCTTGCCCGTCTCATAAAGACAGAAACGGGATATGATGTTAGCGGTCGAATCCTGAAATACGATGGGCGGCCCTTTACACCAGCCTATATCGCCCAAGAAGTGAGAAAGGAGGGAGGCTAAAGATGGTTACAGTGTCTGATTATGCCGGATTCAAGCCGGCGTGGTGTCCCGGCTGCGGCAACTTCGGCATATTGGAAGCATTAAATAGAGCACTGATTGATATGGAGATTGAGCCTCATCAGGTCTTATTGGTCTCCGGTATCGGCCAGGCAGGCAAGCTGCCTCACTATACCAGAGGCAACGTATTCAACTCACTGCATGGCAGACCGGTTCCGCCAGCTATCGGCGCCAAGATTGCCAATTCTGAGTTGATAGTTATCGCTGTCAGCGGCGATGGGGACGCCTACGGTGAGGGAGGCAACCATTTTCTCCATGCTGCTCGTCGCAATCATGATATTACCTATTTGGTACATGATAATCAGGTCTACGGGCTGACCAAGGGACAGGCGTCTCCCACCAGTGATGTCGGTTTTATAACCAAGACGACGCCTTATGGAGCAGGTAGCCCGGTAAATCCTATCGCTTTGGCGATAGTCAGCGGTGCTAGTTTCGTCGCCAGAGGCTTCGCCGGGGATATAGAACACCTTTCCCACCTTATTAAAAATGGTGTTGCTCATCGTGGATTCGCCCTCATTGATATTCTGCAGCCCTGCGTCTCATTCAACCATAAGAATACCTTTCAGTGGTATCGGGAGCGGGTATATAAGCTGGAAGATGAAAAGTATGATCCCAGCAATAGGAAGGCGGCACTGGAAAAGGCGCTTATATGGGGAGACAAGATTCCTATCGGTGTTATCTACGAAGAAAATTTGCCGGTTTATGAAGACCAGCTGCCGGCACTGAGCAAAGGACCGCTGGTGAAACAAAAAATTGACTCCCGTCGAGTTGAGAAACTCCTGGCGGAATTTATGTGAGTTAATGTGATTTCGGCGATAGGAGGGTGACCAATAGAAGAATAGGTCAGTAAAAGAAGCAATACGTAGTGTTACCTAAGGTCGAAGAACAGGGAACATTTTAACGAGAGACGTAGTATGCCGACAATAAGAGCGTTTTTCACCAATATGTCAGTGCCCATGCCTCTGGGAAGGAAGCTGAAACTGGTGTTTCGCAATAACTTTATAAAGATCTGGCGAAGACAGAACTGCTGTGATCATCTAGGGGAGCCAGGTTGCTGCGAGGGGTCTTCAGATAAACACCACTCCCATGGGTAAAAAGAGTTCAAGGGAATGTGACTGATGAGGATATGAGATATGGCTGTTCAGTTGGAGTTTTTGAAGAGCATTCCATACTTTTCCGACCTTGACATTGCTGAGCTTGAGTCAATCGCGGGGCTCATCTTTGAGAAAACTGCCGACAGAGCAGAAATGGTCTTGCTTGAAGGTGAATCGGCTGCGAATCTATATTTTGTCGCTTCGGGGGTAGTAAAAGTGTTCAAGACCTCGGCCGAAGGAAAGGAGCAGATCTTGAGCATCGTGCGCCCCGGCGAGTCCTTAAATGATGTCCCTATCTTTGACGGTGGTCCAAATCCCGTTAGTGCTCTGGCTATGGGCCCCGTTCTTCTTTATGGGATAAAGAGGAATGACATGGAAACTATCCTCCGTGACCATCCACAGGTAGCATTGAATGTAATTAAGGTACTGGCGAGGCGAGTGCGTCACCTCGTATCGCTGGTTGAAGATCTGTCTTTCAAGCATGTCATCGGCAGGGTAGCCAAGATACTCCTTGAGCACGTCGGAGGTGAGATGGGCCGTGGACCACGGCTTACACAGCAAGAGATGGCAGCTATGGCGGGTACCGCTCGGGAGGTAGTGGGTAGGTCGCTAAAGGCATTAGAGGAGGAAGGGGCGATTAAGTTGGATCGCCACCGAATAATTATTACTGATAAAGAAGCACTCAAAGAAATAACGGGGGCGCCTTCTTGAGACGAAAGTCACAGACGGGTGGTAAGCTTTGATTTTAAAATAACAAAAATGGAGACTGAAATCAGTGGCTGAAATGCCTGTTATAGAACCCCAGAAGTGTGATGGTTGTGGGTTATGTGTTGGCGTGTGCCACTTAAATGCTCTGGCGGTAGTCAACAATATTATTACCATTATCGAAACAGTGGAGTGCGACTGGTGTACAGACTGCGAAGCCGTTTGTCCCACTGGGGCCATAAGTTGCCCCTTTGAGATAGTCATCCAAGAGCCCTAGGGGCCAACTAAGATCTTTTAATACCACGTGTTTCTCTGTCCCGTCGCCATCTTTGTGTGAGACAAAAGTCGCATACAGGGATTGTCTCTGTACATATAATAATCGTGTTTGGAAGCTGTAGTTGGCTGAATGAATAGTACAAAGGAGGTTGAAGATGATAAAGGTTTTGGAAAAAGTTAAAGATAGAGAACAAGTCTTTTCACGGGATGAGGAATTAGATTGGGCTGATAAGGAGATTGATCAGGAGGATGAGGTTTCTGGGCGCAGGATTACTCCTCCAAAGCGGGAGCTTGAACTCGGTGAGGATTCGTTGAACTTGTACCTCGCTGAAGTGGGGCAAACTCCTCTTCTCAATGCCGAGGAGATAAAAGCGCTGGGAAGCCGGATAGAGGAGGGGAAGCATCTTACCGGACTTGAGAAGGACTGGGTTGACGAACATGGCGCTCAGCCTTCGGCATTCGACCTATTGTTGGTGTTGGTGGAGCGCTTCAGTCAGGCGCGTTTGCTTTTTGAAACCCTTTATCAGTATTTGGAACTTCCCTCTCACGGGAGTATAGCAGATAAGGTATCGCACCCAGATCTACGTCGCGCAATTGATGGCAATATTGGTGAGAATTTGTCCAGCGCTATAGCCAAAATCACTGGAGCAAGCCAAACTGAAATCGAGGAAACTGTGATTGAATTGTCTTTGGACAGCCGGCTGATACCCTGGAATATCATAGAAAAGGCAGGACAGAAAAGTCCTCTGGCCGAATTTGGGGGGGCGCTGCAGTCGCCGGACTTCCATGACAAACTGAAAGCGCATCGCTCAGAAATTGTCAAGCACTTTGAACAAATAAGAGAAAGGGCACGCCAGGCAAGCAACCAAATGATTCAAGCCAATTTGCGCCTAGTGGTAAGCGTGGCCAAGGGATATATTGGTTGGGGCGTGCCTCTACCTGACCTTATCCAGGAAGGCAATATCGGCTTAATGCAGGCAGTGCAGAAATTCGACCATCGGAGAGGCTATAAGTTTAGCACTTACGCTATTCCCTGGATCTGGCAGGCAATCAACAGGGCAGTTAATGACCAGTCACGCATTGTGCGCTTGCCGGGCCACGTGGTTGACGACCTGACGAAACTAGTACGGGCAAGAAAGAACTTAGCTCAGAAGCTTGGACGCCAGCCGACTGATAAGGAACTAGCTTCTGAGACGGGACTGGAGTCCCAAAAGATAGAATCGCTGCTTAAGCTGAGTTCTCGTGGGCCTGTTTCTTTGGAGACACCCGTAGGAGAAGAAGGTAACCAACTCGGTGATTTCATCGCAGACCAGGAAATCCGGCAGCCTGAGGAGCAGACCAGTGAAAGCCTGCTCAGGGAAGAATTGAGTAAAACATTAGAGTCGCTGACACCCCGAGAACGACGCGTCATTGAGTTGAGGTTTGGGCTGGGCAATGAGTACAGTCGAACACTAGCAGAGGTTGGCACAGAGTTAGGTCTTAGCAAGGAGCGAATACGCCAGATTGAAAAAGAAGCACTGGCTAAGCTGCGCCATCCAAGTAAAAGCCGCGAGTTGATAGGGTATCTCGGATGATGAGTTTTTAGGCTGTTTAATTTTAATTTTCTGGTCAAATTCCGGCATTTTATATGTCGCTTCTTTTCGGCGGGGGTATAAATCCTGCCCTGCGGAGCCTGATTGATGTAGACATGTTTTGTCAGGTTCTCAGGAAGCCGTGGCACAGAGCTTTGATCAGTTATTGGATGCCGTCGGCGCACCGAAATTGGAGAGGCTGATATCGGCAAATTCCAATGATTCAGCTGGTAGGCCTAAGTATATGATAAACAGAACTTTTAGTGTGGAATTCGCACTTTCGTCAGTTAAGCGTTGAAACGATTGCACATTTCAGGTAAATATGACAAACCGCAATTTGGTCGCATATATGTGCTACCAAACCAAGATCACGATGTCTGATTTCTTTTACTTATGGGTGACCTTCTGGGGAAACCTATAGGTATTATGAGGTGCAACCTTTTTGTCCATCTAACGTTATATACTATAGAATAACGAGCAGTCTCGTGAGAGAAACAAAGGGAAGAAGGGTGTCTTATGACAAGAATTCTGATGGCATTGGCGGGGGTTACTTTGGTACTGGGCCTGTCTGCAATGCCATGTGTAAAAGTGCAACTGAATGAAAGCACAAGAAATGAAGGCCTTCTAGCTGAGATTCCTTTCCAACTATATGGAAACGTGATAGTAATGGAACTCTCCGTCGATGAATCGACTCCGCTTAACTTTATCTTCGATACCGGCGCTGGCGGAACGATAATCAATGAAAGTACTGCCGCTAGTCTTGGTATCGTGGGGGATGAAACTGTATCCCGACAGGGTGGAACTGGAATGGCCTCAATCGAACTTTCAACCAAGCACATCGTGGATGTCGGGGATCTGAGGTTTCAGAGAGTCACGTTGGGAATCGCTGAGCTCGACCATATAGAAAGGCGATTGGGAATGCAAATCGACGGGGTTATAGGGTGGGAGATCTTGTCCCAGTACGCGGTAAGAATCGACTATGATACGATGCTCATCGAGATATATGACAATGATAGGTTTGATTATGATTTTGGCGATAGTGGCTATCCTATCGAAGTGCAAGGGACTACGATCTTTACTAATGTAACGACCGCTTTCAAGAGTGGTAATACTTTCACTGGAAAGGTATTGGTAGATACCGGCGCAGGGAATGCCTTCTATTTCAACACCCCTTTTACAGAAGAGAATGACCTATTAGCAGAGATGGATATCTACTATGAACGGGAAACTCAGAGTCTAAGTACAGAAAGTTCTCATGTCTACACTACTATGCTTGCGGACTTGAACATCAGCGAATACGAATTTTCCACCGTACCGGCTAATATAGCCATTGCCGAAGCAGGAGCATTATCATGGTCTGGCCCCATGGGTATTCTGGGTAATGGCGTGCTTAAGCGTTTCAATGTTTTCATCAATCTCCAACAGCAAATGATGTCTCTTGAGCCTAATCGGCTATACCATGACCAGTTCGAGGTCAACTGCTCTGGAGTGGAACTGGTTGCGGAAGATGCATTTCAGAGGGTGATTGTTGATCATGTCTATGCAGGCTCACCAGCCCACGAAGCAGGGCTGGAGGTCGGTGACGAAATCGTACAGATAAATGGAGCAAACGTGTCGGATTTCCAGTTACCGCAGATCAGAAGTATGCTCAGCCAGGATGGCGAGGAGATCGAAATCCTGATTGACCGAGAAGGGGGATTGCATAACTATATTTTCATACTCCAACCGCTAATCGAGTAGCAGATGTAACAAAACGCTAGAGAGTGCAGCAGATGTTGATTCTTACTTGCATCTTTAGTTAGGCCAGGATTGAGGGCATATTAACAGGGAGTTAGACTTTGAGATATCCGAGTTTTGTGGAGAGAAGATTGGAGATCTACCAAGCATGAACAAACCAAGTGGCAGGCAAAAGCCGATGTCAAACACAATGTTCAGGATGATTTCGCTTACAGCAGCAGTATTTTACAAAATTATGAATCTGAGCAGTCAGTTGCAGAAATCTGGTGTTCATGAAGGCCAGACTGTTTTGGACTTTGGTTGTGGCTCTGGGCATTTCACTATTGCTGCGGCTAGGATGGTTAAAGACGGTGGAAAGGTATATGCTCTGGATATTCACCCACTAGCCATTGAAGCAGTTAAGAAAAGGGTAGCTAAAGAGGGCTTGCCCAATGTAACGACAATACTTTCAGATAGGGATACTGGATTATCAGATGAGAGTGTTGATATAGTCCTGTTGTATCGCACATTCTATCTTGTGAAGGATAAGCAAGGGTTGCTGGATGAGTTACATAGAGTGCTAAAGCCAAGATGTATTTTGTCAGTTCTGGGTGGCGGAGTAGCAGATTGTTTGGAGGCCATTGAAAAAGACGGCCGGTTTTCACTCGAAGGACGTGGTAAAAGGTTTCTCAACTTCAGAAAAGTGAAGGCACGAAATGAAGGAATTGGATGAAACCATGTGTTATGAAAATATTGAACAACACAGGCTAACGTGCAATTTCGCCCTCAGCTATACTTTGAAACTCTGTGACGTCGCCTCTTCACTCGTACAGCCACCGCCACTGATACCAACGCCAACAAGTTAGCTATGGTCATCTTGCCGGTCGCAGAAAGCTATCCCCCTCTCTGTTATTGCGAGGAATGAGATTCCTTCTTACGCTTCTAAAAAGGCTCCGCAATCCCGGTGGGGTGGATGAGGGTGGAGATTGCCGTGCCCCTTTCAGGTGCTCGCAATGACAGGAAGGAGAAGGTGGTGCACAACGGCAATATAACCGTACCTCCGCCCTTAAGGGCGAAGGTACGGTGAAAGTTCAAGTCAGATCCTAGCCACCGACATCGCACTGACCTTCGCTGTTGTCTCCCGTGGCGACCACGGTGCCGTCGGACTTAAGCCCCACCGTGTGCTCCTCACCGGCGGCGACCTGGGTGATGCCTGTCCAGCCACCGACATCGCACTGCACTTCGGCGTTGTCTCCTGCGGCGAGGACAGTACCGTCTTCTCTAAGCCCCACCGTGTGTGCCTTGTAGAGCCCACTGCTGCTTGCGGAGATTTGGACGATGTCCGTCCAGCCGCTGGCCTCATCGCACATATCAGCGTAGTTCCATCCCACGGCGACCACGGTGGCGTCGTCCTTAAGCCCCACCGTGTGGAGGGGGCCTGCGGCGACCTGAGTGATGTCCGTCCAGCCGTCGACATTACACTGTCCGGCGGTGTTTTCTCCCACGGCGACCACAGTGCCGTCGTCCTTAAGCCCCACTATGTGAAAGTTGCCTACGGCGACCTGGGTGATGTCCATCCAGGCTAGTCCGGGTATGCTTTTTCCCGCGGCGACCACAGTGCCGTTGGTCTTAAGCATCACCGTGTTATAGCGGCCTGCGGCGATCTGAATGATGTCCGTCCAGCCGTCGACATTGCACTGCCCGTGGTAGTTTTCTCCCACGGCGATCACGGTGCCGTTATCCTTAAGCCCCACCGTGTGCTTGGCGCCCGCGGCTACCTGTTTGATGTCCGTCCAGCCGCCGATATCGCACTGCCCTTCGCTGTTGTCTCCCACGGCGACCACGGTGTCGTCTTCCTTAAGCCCCACCGTGTGATACCCGCCTGCAGCGACCTGGGTGATAATGGTGTTGGACCAGCCGAAGTGAGCCGTGATGTCATATTTGCCGTTTATGGTGATGGTGGTTGTGGCGGCATTGACATCGGCGATGGTATCCACATCGCCAGTCCATTTAAGAAAGCGATAGCCCTCCTCAGCCTCGGCAACCAGGTTGACCACCGTTCCCTCATCATAGATATAAGCCCCTTCTCCAGGGGTGGCTATCGAACCTCTA
>Ga0209636_10006073_pt1 | contig 12337 bp, 7 predicted proteins | sample DeeMarSWOR152_54_FD_187464 | JGI IMG/M metagenome (GOLD analysis project Ga0209636, IMG submission 187464) | Marine sediment microbial communities from White Oak River estuary, North Carolina - WOR-1-52-54 (SPAdes) (version 2) | ecosystem: Environmental > Aquatic > Marine > Intertidal zone >...
CATAGGCTTTTCCCAAGTAAGCCTCGATAACTTTAGTATCTTTACCTATTTCTTCAGGCTTTCCGTCAGCTATCTTCATTCCTTGGTTAAGCACAATAACGCGGTGTGATAGCCCCATCACGGCACGCATATTATGTTCAATAATAAAAATTGTAATTCCTTCCTTACGTAATCCTTGAATATTACCAGTGATTTGCATGGTTTCTTTGGGATTTAAGCCCGCCATTACCTCATCTAAAAGCAAAAGTTTGGGTTGGGTAGCCAGCGCTCTTGCGATTTCAAGCATCCTCTGTTCGAACACTGCTAAGTTGGAAGCCAGAGTTGCACCTTTTTTCGCTAATCCGAATTTTTCCAGTATCTCATCAATTTTCGACTTTATGTCAGAGGCTGGTTTGTCTTTGTCGCTTCCAAAAATTGATGCAGCCAGGATATTTTCATACACGGTCATGCTGGGAAACGGTTTAGGTATCTGGAAGGTTCTGGCTATTCCTAACCTACAAACTTCATAGGCTTTAGAGCCAGTGATGTTCTTTCCTTCAAATTTGATCGTACCGAATGTTGGAGGAAACGTGCCAGTGATGACATTAAAGAGCGTTGTTTTTCCAGCTCCATTGGGACCTATCAAAGCAACAATATCACCCTGATCAATGTAAAAATCTACGTCACGAAGAGCGCAAAGTCCTCCAAAGTGCCTTGTTACCTTTATGCCTTCAAGCAGCCTCATACGTTTCACGAGTGGCCTATATTATTCCATAATGCCCGTATTCTGATTAAATTGTTTACGGTCTTGTTAGTCCAGCTCTGCTTATATCTCTTGAAACTCCTTCCAGCTATTGGGTATTGAGATACAATTTGTATTACACATTATCCACGCCCTTCAGTGGTTCGGGCAGCTTTCCTAAGAAACTTTCCAGTCATGCCATCTGGCAGACTAAGGATAACAATGATCATTATTATTCCAAGGATGATCATGAAATAGTCCTTGAAGGTCGTGAGCAAATACTCTTCTAACAATGAAATAACAACGGCCCCCACAATAGGCCCTAAGACTGTTCCTACTCCACCAAACAATGTCATGATCGCAGGCATAAATGAATATAATGGGTTAAAAGCCATGCCCGAGTCTATGTATCCCCACCTGGGGGCAAATGCGGCGCCCAATAATCCAATGAACATGCTACTCACAGCAAAACCTAGTATTTTGTAAAAAGTGGTGTTCACACCATAATGAATAGCCGCATCTTCGCATTCACCTATCATCCTCAACGCAAGGCCCAGCTTAGTTCTCCTGAGAATGATTATAGAGAAGATGATTACAAAAGTGATTATCAATATGGGATAATAAACATTGACAGAGGTGATGAACCTGCCACGCGTCCCGGTTACCTGCATCTCCCAAAATAAAATGGCATTATTCAGGAGTTCAGCTAATCCAAAAGTAAATATGGCGAAATAGATGCCTTTCAATCTCAGAGTCACGAGGCCGACGCCGCAAAACGCGAAGAAAAAGTTGATTGCAGCAGCCAAGAGGAAAACAATGGGGAGAGGTAAGATCCTGCTAAATATCGCTGTAATGTATACACCTATCCCGAAGAAGGCCGCTGACCCCAGTGATATATATTTAGTGGTACCACTAAAGAAATGCCAGCTTACAGCCAATCCAATCCAGCACATCACACTTGTTAGCAACGTTAAATAGTAGGTTTTTACGAAGAGGGGAGCAAATGCTAACACGATGAAAGCTAAAAGAGGAGACCATTTTAGGTAGGCTGAGATTTTTGTTTTACTCATAGTAAAATATAATCATCTCGCGAAAAGACCTTTAGGTTTGATTAGAAGTATCAATATCAAAACAGCATAAACAACGACTAGTGTTAAAGCTGGATGTATGACTCTCATTGTAATATAGGTAAGATATCCAAACGCAAAACCCCCGGCGATATTACCTTTAAAACTGCCAATACCAGCTAAGATGACTAACATTAAGGCAATTAAGGTATAAGGAGTACCCATGAACGGATTGATCGTCGAATATAAAACACTTATCAAAGTACCCGCCCAGCCAGCCAATAAAATCCCTAGACTAAACGACTTAGCACAGATGCTAAAAATGTTGATCCCAATGAGCTGGGCACCGTCAGGTTGCTCAACTGCAGCTCTCATGGCTATGCCTGCCTTTGTGAAGCGCAAGAAGAGATAAAGGAACACGTTTATAGCAATGGATATCAAGGCAATGATAATTCTATTGATCTCAAAATTTGCCCCCAAAATGTCAATCATCCCGAGTGAGAATGCTTCATACCCTCTGTAGTTAGCCGTCCATAGGACTATAGCCAAGTTCTGAATTACAAAAGAAAGGCCAAAGCATAGCAGAAGGGATCTAAACTCAAGTTCCTCTCCTGATCTTGATGACCTTACCATTCCTCCGAGAAGCAGCATATAGACAAAAAGTCCGATTAAGAACATGAATGGCCCAACAATAATCACGGAGGCAAACGGATTCATGCCGAAGAGTGTAAAGCAGAAGTAAGTGAGGTATGCACCGACCATTAGGAATTCCCCATGGGCCACATTAAGTATCCGTGTAACTCCATATTGCAGATTGAGCCCCACAGCTACAAGCGCGTAAAGCGCTCCTAACATTGCGCCTCCAATAAATATGTCTACAGAGAGATGTAAGATCATTAATTCACTTTGATGAACTTAAGTTTTCGGCGAAAGTCTGTGTACTTATATTCTCTTTAGTAGGAGGAAGGCCGCCTCGCCCAGAACACTGGGTGAGGCGGCCCCCCCTACTACCCAATTCAATCTCAGCAGTACTAATTTACTTTAACCAAATGTCTCTACTGAGACTATTTCTTTGGCCATGGTGGCTTTGGAATCCATTTGGCACTAGCTCTATCCAATGGCCAGACCACTGTCAGCATTTCCCCACCCTGCCACTGACAAAGGTAACCAGCCTTAGGAGCATCCAGATAGACCTCTTCCCAGTTCCACTTCGTAGGCCCGAGCACTGTATCAAATGTTTCGGTAGCGAGAGCGTCCCTGATTTTCTCCCTGTCGAGGCCGTGTTTTTCCACAGCTTTAAACAGCATGTCATGACATACATAGGCTGCTATAGTGTTAGCGCCAGGCCAACCGCCAGCGGCCTCTTTATATTTTTCAGCAAGCGCAAGTAATTGGGGAGTTGAGTTAAAATCTACCTCGAATCCATGGTATTCGATAATTCCCGTCACAGCTTCGAGGCCAAATGCTGGCACCATTACCAGCGGATACTGAGACCCTGGGCCCATAATCATTATCCTCGGAGAGTAACCAAGGTCCATGCACTGTTTTACCAGTAATCCGCCGTCCCCTGGATAGGTGGAGGCCCATAGACTTTCCACCTTGGCTTCCTTAAGCTTCTTTATTATCGGCGATAGGTCCGAAACGTTTAATGGATAGAGCTCCGGTCCCACCACAACATTCATGCCTCTTTTATACAGCTCAGCCTTCACTTGTCCAGTCCACTCTATGCCATGCAAATCGCTTATGCCAATAAGCCCTATGCGGGATGCTTTAGCCCATTGGAGAAAATCTGCTGTATACTTAGCTCCGAAAGGCGGCTGGCATAATACCGGGAATGCCCATTTAGCTGCCCCAGCTTGTATCATTTCCACTAGCTGACCACTTCCCATGGCATGAGGAATCATCGGGTACTTATATTTCTCATAGAGTGAATAGACAGCAAAGTTCTGAGATGTTCCCCACGGAGCGAACATTAAGTCAACCTTATCCTCAGTCATGCATTTCTCGGTAAGCCTGATCATTGTCTCTATGTCGCTCTTTGAATCGTACTTTATCATCTCAATCGGCAGTTTTTTGCCGTACTCAGGAACGTAGAGTCCTCCATCGGCATTATAGTCAGCAATAAGCGTTTCCATCCAGATGGTGCCCCATAATAGTGGACCTGGTGCGAATATTCCGGTAAAGGCGTCAACATTCCCTATCACCACTTTTTCTTTTGAAAATGCTGGAGTGTGGGCACCAAGAAGAAATGCGGCAACCACCCCAACCACTAACAAACCAATCAATACTTTATTTTTCATTTATTGGTCACCCCCTTCTGAATAAGATAGTTGATCCTAATCCTCCAATACCCACTCGTCTAACTTTTTCTTGCCTCTATTCACCTCCTTTCGCGTGGCGGTTTCTTCTCACAGTTCCCTCTGTTGCTTAGCCATTAGCGACTGGGTTTTACCCAAGAAGTAGTGAACCGGGCGCAAGGATTCTTAGGTGCAGGCACTCCCCGTTGCAATACCTCATTCACTGTGTCGTGAGATCTATCGCTAATAGAGGTCTTCAATGTCGGTGTCGCCAAAGGCTTCCTCTTTACGCTACGATGAAACCGCTCTATGCTTCTTCTGGATTCAGAATGCCTCACCCTGATGGGAGTCTCTTACCCCTCAAAATAACATAGGACTTTGCGCCATTCTGCGGCAACAAAATTGAGACATATAAAACCTACTTGAATTCCACCAAATTGATATTTACCTAACATATACTATTTGAGTTCTATTTGAATTGTCAATATCTTTTCTTGTTACGTAAAAATCATTTGTGTACTTTCTGTAAATATCATTTCTTGACCGCAAGCTTCACACCTGTTTCCAATCAAAGAAAATGTATTTCCTTCCTCTGTGAACAACCCTTGCCTAAAGAGGATAGTCATTTTCTTTTGTTTACTCATTTCTCCTATCGGGGGGTATATTTCGCAGCTTCTTTCCAGGAAAGTCAGTCGTAGCACCTACCTCGGTTACGAAATTTAGAATCCTACCTCCTATTGAGAGAGTGATTCCAGGCATAACGCAAGGCTATACACAGGGCTCGTCAGATGTCCGTATGGCATTTATTCCGATTTTCCGGGCCAGTAACCAAAATATGAAAACGATTCATACTTAGATTCAGGCCAAGTACCGTAGAACTCTAGTGTTTCGTCACTTGGTTTGTTCTTTAACCATTTTCTCTCAAATTGCTCAAATTTTTTACCTCTTTTCTTCCTGTCTTTTCTTTCTTGCTCGCGTAGTAACTTCGTCTTCTCCAGGTCAACCGCCAACCTCTGTTCGTCATAGGCGACTCTATAGACGTTCTTTGCTGCCCAATGGGAGATGACCCTATTCTCCAGATCTTGCATTACCAACGAGGGATCACGTTCGATTGGATCTGCATATCCGCCGCCGCCGCCAGTGCCGCCGGCGATCATATCTCCTTCCTGAGTAGGTTCAACCAGACAAGGATATCCCCTCAGATTATAGTGACCTTTAACAGCTTGTTCCTGGTAAAGCATTTTGGATGAATCCGGTATTTTTTCATTTGATGTGCGCAACATCTCGTTTAGATTGGAATTGGAGATCGCAATGAAAGGCAGTGCTGCAATGCCATATCCTCCGAAGATCCCCTGCACGAATGTCATCCGAGAACCAAAGCCCCAAGTGCCTAAGAAAATCTGAGGCACGTTGTGTACTTTGATGGCGTAATCCATTCCGACACCGCCCCGATATTTCCCGTGACCACAACTATCTTGATGAAAGCCACGGTACAAATATAGAAACGGCAGGTGTGATTCCAGGCTTTCAACCTCTCCTGGCTCGGAAGTCAATGGCGCAAAATAGGCCCCTGCAACGTTCACCCCGTCTTTATAGCTTCTCGCCCCAAATCCTATTCCGTTCATCTCCGCCCCAACGTCAGCGAAGGGTTCACCATACTGATTCAGTCCTCCATATGTTATGGTATTAAATCCTCGATTGCCCGCGCACTCAGTCCGCTCTGGGCTTGTGGCATACATCGCCTGCTGAATTAAGTGCTGAATAATCAGGGAGCTTGTCTCCATCACATATGGTGCCCCCGCTTTTGGACACTCCCGACTGGCATTTGCTATAGAGCGGTCCGGTATCCTAATTGAGACGGGCTCTAATACACCCGCGTTATGAGGGAGGTCATGGAACAAATGACCTAACCAATAAACCATGTTTATGGCCAGGACTCCTAATGGGTGACAATTAATTACACGATCCGCAACTTCTGGAGAAGTACCATCTAAGTCAAAGTATAAGTGGTCATCTTTCTTTTCCATGGTGATTGCAATTTTCATCAATCTCGGTAAAATTCCCACACAATCAACAAATTGAACCTGGGTAAACTTGCCATCATTCCATTGACTAATTCGTTTCCTGGCAGCCTCACCCGTGATCCCAATTACGTACCTGAGAACTCCCTTTATGTATTCCGGCGTTACCTTCTCAATAACTGGTAATAAGCGTTTCTCCATAATCCTCAGAGCGGCCATCCTCGCTTTGATGTCTAGGGTGAGCGCTCGTGGATCTCGCACCATATGATTCAGGGCATTAATAACATCCTCTCTCAGGACATAGTTTTCAGCAATCTTCATCGGTGCAATCTGTATACCCTCGTCATATATACTCCGCGAGCCTGAAGGCATACCACCTGGTTCACAAGCACCGCATTCTCCACTGTGAATAACGGCCCCAACCCAGCAAACAAATTTGTCCTTATAGAAAATTGGTGCAAATACACCCATATCCGGAGCATGGACTCCCGCATAGAAGGGATCGTTGGAGAAGAAAGCATCTCCTGGTTTGACGCCAACGCTGGGGTCATCAAACCAGTGCTTCATGATGTATTTGATTGGCAGTTGGCCCAGCACTGCGTGAAAGTATAGACCTGTTGCACAGACTGCGTTATCCCCTGACGTAGTGTAGATAGCACAAGCTGTGTCTCCCCAGCGGCACCCCGTGCTGCCCCCAAGCTTTATGAGGGTCTCATTCCCCTCAGATGCTATCGTATGGAGCTTGTGGAGAAAAATACCCGCTGAGGTAGGGTCAATGTCCTTCATGTATTCCCGTTCCTCCTCTGATGGAGGCTCCGGATGCAATTTTTTCCTCAAATCAAAGTCGATTCCGCCTGGCATTTCACTCCTCCTCTTTTCTATTTTTAGAGTGATTAACTATTATGGTTCAGAATTCCATAGAGTTCCGGGGCCATCGTGAATGTCCATTCGGGTTCTATGACAACTGTCGTATTATCGGCCTCAATAACGGCTGGTCCATCTATCACATTCCCGGCCCTCAGCATATCCCATTGGTAAATATCTGTTTTCTTAAACCCATCAAGCTTTTCCCAAAACACATCTCGCTGTCCTTTCAAAGCTTCTTTGGGCGTACGCTCACCCATAACTTTATGGAGAGTCAGGGGGAAGTGCGGCAAATTTAAAAGGACAAAGAGTCGGTATGTTTCAACCTCAATACCTCCTTGAGGAAATGCTGCCTCTGCACTATATATTCTGCTGAATTCTTCGGTGAAACGATCACAGACCTTTTTCACATCTTCGGCACTGTGGATGAACAGGAGGGGAGATTCAATAGGCGTATAGCGCCACTGCATCCCATATCTCATTTCAAGCTCTAGCCGAAAAGTTGCTTGGTCTTCTCTAAAACCCTCAAGTATGACATCCCTGATTGCGAGCTCTCTTAACTCCTCTATTATAGAATTAAACATTTCAAAGTCAGTAAAATAGGTTCCCTTTACATAGTCGAAGAGCCTGGTATTTCTGGACTTCTCATAGGTGTGCACAATATCCAGTGTGGATGCTCCATAGGCTCCCGCTACCGCAGACATAGGGGGGACAATAATCCGCTTCATTTCTGCTGCGGAGGCCACTCCGCAGCAATGGGTAGGGCCCGCACCACCGCCAGCTAAAGCTGTGAATTCCGAAGGTTCATACCCTTTGAGTGCTACCTCTTTGAATATCTCCTGTCCCATCTTTGCATCAACGACTTTCTTAATCATCATGGCAATTGTTACTTCATCCAATCCTGTTTTTTCTCCCAGTTCTCTTAGGGCCTTTACCGACTTTTCCTTATTGAGCCTGAATTTTCCACCCAAGAAGTAATCCGGATTTACATAACCGAGAACAACGTCGGCATCTGTGACGGTGGCATGTTCCCCTCCGAGATCATAACATGATGGACCGGGCATGGCCCCTGCGCTTGCCGGCCCAACCTCTAATCGATTACCGAGTAATGGATTCAACCATGCTATCGAACCACCACCAGCACCGATTGACGTTATCTTTATTGCTGTGATCTGGGTTCGCCACCGATCAATGGTGGGATATAGGTCATAGTGAGTGATACTGCCGTCCGTGATGAGCCCGATATCAAAGCTCGTGCCTCCAGCATCGGTGAAGACGACGTTCGGTAGGTCAACTCCGCCACATAAATGAGAAGCGCCGCATAAACCACTTACTGGACTAGCACCATGGGTAGCAATCGCCTTTGTCCTCGCCACCTTAGCACAACCGCCTACATTGTCGCAGAGGAGAAGGGGTTTCTTGTACCCTCTCTCTAATAGGTCACTGCACAGAGCGGATAGCTGTTCCACAAACCCGATGTGGATGTAGGCGTTAACGATTGCCGTCATTGTCCTCACATATTCGCCCTCTTTTGGCGAAATCTCAGAGGACAATATGATAGGCATATTACCGAGATAGACCTCGGGGAATTCCTCCTCAATAATGCTCCTTATCTCTCTTTCGTGAACCGGGTTCACAAATGACCACAGGAGGCTAACCACAAAGCCGCGCACACCATTATCAACCAGATATCTGAGCTTATCCAAGACATCCTCTTTTATAAGTGGCATGACTACGTTACCGCCATAATCTATTCGCTCCCTGACACCTACTATGAGCTTACGCGGGATGAGAGGTAATGGCTTCTCTATGGTGGTAACGTCCTGAACGTCGGAAAATGGTAAGCCATCCGCCCATTGCCTTCCCCTGCCGATAAAAATGGTATCTTCAAACCCGTGTGTGGTAATTAATCCGAGTTTTGGGCCTGTATGCTCAATTAGGATATTGGTCCCGATAGTTGTACAGTACTTAATAACGTCCGTATCCCCGAGGAATTGTTCGAGTGTTTCGCCATTTTTCTCGGCACACTCTTCGAGCCCCCTCATAAACCCGACACCGAGTTCATATGCCGTAGTTGGTACCTTCGTGGTAATGTATTTATCCCCCTTAGCCACAAAGAAGTCCATAAAGGTGCCGCCGACATCAACGTTGATAATGTATCCCATCCTTCTCCTCCTGCGATGCTTTTTAGGTGTTATGCATTTTAGCTATTAAATCGTGAAGAATTTCTAAAGGCATATCGTAAGAAACCTCCCCATCACTAACAATAGAAGAAACCTGGGGGTTTTTGTTTGCCTATGAAACGACTGATTACGGTAAATTGCTCCAGTAAGTCATCTTGGTTTACCATGGGGAGTGGCAGACCGAAGGACATCTTGAGAGAATCGGATAACTTCCGTAAATATATCAAGTCGCCATCACTTACCCTCTTACCAAACAAGATTAACCCGCTCGTTCCTACCATGTTTTGCAGGTCGGTAATGAAGTTCAGCTCGGTCTCTTTTACAATAAGCACTGGGTAGCAGTTATAGTATTTGATGAGGTTAAATAGCGTTGTATAAACTGCTGTATAAAGCTTATTATGTGATAGTAACTCACCACGGTAGCCTGCTCCGAGAAGATCTTCTCTGAAGAATACGGCATCAACTCTCAATTCACACAAACTCCTGGTTAGTTTTGTAAGTAACTCTCCTACGAGAGAAATAGCATTTCCAATATCCAGGTTCTTATCCTTTGTTCCGTCGTCAATTACGGTCTTTACTAATGAGCAGGGTCCAACGAGAGTACCAATGACAGCAGTTTCTTTGCCTTGTGTCATTACTATCCGCTTGGTAGTTTCCAGCAAAATCGGAATGCGGCTATGTTCCTCCGGATTTACCTCTTGTAATTCAAGCTGGCTACAACTTGCAATTCGCGGCGCTATGTATTCACCGGGCCACGTGACTTCACAGCCAAACGTCTCCGCCTCTAGGGTAGCGTCAAAGGTATTCACGATTCCATCATACTGTAACAGTTTATAGGCCTCTTCCAGCGAGTGTGCATAGTAAGCGGGATCCGATACCATTTCTCGGAGAGGGAGCTGACCGATTTTAGCGGCAAGACCATAAACAAACGGAATAAAAACGGTCCTGTCTGTATTCACCCCTTTTAATGTATTCCTGAAGGCAACTTTCGCATTCATTTCTTTTGCTCAGCCGCCTTTTTCTTCAGCTTGTCAATGTCCAACGCTATTTCTGATACTATGGGATGACCGGGCGGCAAATACTGAACCGACATCTGAGCTCCACATTTCGGGCAATAGAACTCAATGACCCGCATGAAGTCTGGCTCCGGGGCATAGGAAATCGTATCACTATCTTGTTTGACTGGAATCGCTGGTCCGTATATCTCACTGGCTGGCCTTTCGTAAACCAGACAGCCTTTCAGGTACGAGTCTCTCGCTGAATATATCTCGGCGTGGCAGCGACTACAGCACCACATCTCCTTGTTGAGGTCAATGTCGACAGATTCAGTAATTCGCATTTTCGTCATAGCTCAATCTCCTTGAGAACACCGTGTGAGTATTCGCTAATATCATAAGACTTATGAGCCGGGATGACATATGTCGTGTCTTTCGCCTCAACAACAGCAGGCCCGACAACTCTATTGCCTGGCACCAATGCCCCTCTTTCATAGATAGGTGTCTTCTGATAACCGACCTGCGGCGACCAGAAGACATCCCGCTCCTCCCTAAGGGCACTGCTGGGGTCTTCACTGGCAAGTGGACTAGGACTCAACTCATAGTGGGGCATGGTTACAAGGGCATTCAAGATAAGGGTGGAAACGGTCACTTTAGCAGAGCTTTGCTTATGGGGTCTCCCGAATTGAGCACATATTTTTTTCACATCTTCCTCGGAACGTATTTGTATCTTTTCAGATCTTACGTTATAATCTGCCAAATCTTCATCTCCAATAAGCTCTAAGTAATAGAAAGCGTCATCAGCTAAAAACCCTTCCCCTTTTATATCCCTTCTGGCGGCATCTATCAGGTGCTCTACTGTTCGATTAAATGTCTTGTAATCGGCCAAATATTTGACACCGTCAAATAGAGCGATGCGTTCATATTTTGCATAGCGATGAAGCAAATCCGTTGTCGAGAAACCAAAGGCGCAGAAAGTGGAGGCATAAGGACTTGTCAGTACCTGACCGAATTTCAAATCGCCAAGGAATCCAGCATAGCGAGTTGGCCCACCACCTCCATATGCCACCAGGACAAAATCGGCCAGTCTATCATGCTCAACCCCTTTTTCTTTCAAGAATTGCAGAAGCTCTCGTTGTATATTCTTTTCCGTGGTTTCTTTTATGAGGTAAGCGGCTTCTTCTACACTTACCTTCAAAGGGTCAGCGATTCTTCTCTTGATTGAAGCAATCGCTTTGTCTTTATTCAGTTTAACTCTGCCACCGAGGAAATTATCAGGTGAAATATATCCCAACGTGACGTCAGCATCGGTGACGGTAGGCTCCATTCCCCCCCGGTCAAAGCAAGCTGGGCCGGGACTAGCACCCGCACTCATAGGCCCTACCTGAACCCCTCCTGAATTATTCAGCTTTACAAGGGAACAACCACCCAAACCCACTGAGTAGGTAACAATCATGGGCACGCTTACGGGGAGGTTGGAAATGACAGGAGTTAGCGTATAGTTATGAGTACCGCCGCGAATTATCCCGATGTCCAGGCTGGTGCCTCCCACATCAACCGCTACTACCTCAGTAAAGCCATGTGTCTTGCCCACCAAGGCGGCACCAAAGACGCCTAATACGGGACCAGACGAGTATGTATCAATGGCCCTCGTTTTGGCAACTCTGGCCACGCCTCCATGCGAGTGTCCCAGCATTAAAGGCCGTTTATAGAGATTCGCCCTCAGATCATCTTCCGCCCGGTAAAGATACCTGACCATGGCATCGTGTATATATCCGTTTATTACAGCAGCATTGGTACGATAAAAAGCACTGGGCTGGTCGGAGATATCAGAGGCCAAAAGCACTCTTACACTACCCAAGAAAAAACTGGGGGATTGTTCTTTTATTATTTCCCTGATCTGTTTCTCGTGTACGGGGTTACTATTTGAGTTATTCAGACTAACAACAATAGCACGGGCACCCATATCAGTTAAATACTGCATCTTTTCGATAACGTCGTCTATGTCGAGGGGTTTTATTATACTGCCCTGCTCGTCTATCTCTTCGACTACTTCAGCAATCATGTCCTTTGCGATAAAAGAATATATTGGTTCGATATCCCTGGCGTTGCTTGAATAGAGCGAATCCCTAAACCCCTGGCTGACAAGGAGCCCAATCTTGACACCGGTTCTCTGAATTATCGTATTA
>Ga0209636_10006074_pt1 | contig 12337 bp, 7 predicted proteins | sample DeeMarSWOR152_54_FD_187464 | JGI IMG/M metagenome (GOLD analysis project Ga0209636, IMG submission 187464) | Marine sediment microbial communities from White Oak River estuary, North Carolina - WOR-1-52-54 (SPAdes) (version 2) | ecosystem: Environmental > Aquatic > Marine > Intertidal zone >...
TCTTTGATATGTCTTTCAACTATATACCCAGAAGTAATTTCTTTTGCTATATCTTCCTTATTCTGCTCAGTAATTTTCTTTCTTCTATCATCAGACCTTATGACATAATTTGCTCCAGGCCAATTTTCACTTCCATTTAGCACTAATGATCGAAGGTATTCTATGTTCGTTTCATTCACCCTTACAGGTAGTGTTAATTCTTTTGCAATTACTTCTGGAACCCCAACCTCATCTATGTTTATCATATGATCAGGGCTTATAACAGTCCTTGCAGAAAAGTTTACTCTTTTTCCAGCCAGATTTCCCCTAAATCTACCTTCTTTTGTTTTTAACCTTTGAGATATAGTTTTTAAAACTCTTCCTGACCTATGTCTCGCCGGTGGTACCCCAGAAATTTCATTATTAAAGTAAGTTGATACATGATATTGTACCAATTCCCACAAATCTTCAATGATGAATTCAGGAGCTCCCAAACTTATATTTTCTTTCAATCTCTCGTTTATTCGTACAATATCAACTAGTTTATGAGTCAAATCATCTTCACTTCTTTCTCCAGTTTCTAAAGTTATCGACGGTCTTGTTGTAACGGGTGGGATAGGTAATAAAGTTAAGATTAACCATTCTGGTCTCATATTTTTAAGACCAAGTAACTCAATGTCTTCGTCCAAAACTTTTTCAAATCTTTCTCTTATTTTTATTGGATTTAAGTTTTTACCACTTTCAATAAAAGTGTAGGGTTTGATGAATTTCAACTTTCCTTGTTCACTTTCACAATATGGACATTTTTTCTTCGTAAGCTTCAAGATTTTTTTTATTCCAAGTCTTTTTGTTTTTATCTTTTCCATGTCTTTTGGGTCTATAAGAATTCTACTACATTTTTTACAGAAAAATTTGAGTAGCGTAAAAAGAATTTTTGCATAGTGAACATGAATTATGGGCCTTGTTAATTCTAAATAACCAAAATGTCCTTGACATTCACCAATACTCCCACCACAGGTTCTACATCTTACACCAGGATCAACAACACCTAAACGTGGATCCATTAAACCTCCTTCTATTGGATATCCTTCTTGATCATATAACTCAGTTTTAGTTATTCTTGCAACATTCATTTTCTTTATAAATTCAGGATTAATTATTCCAAATTCAATCTTATCAACAAGTCTTTCCTCAAGATTCAAGATTACTTTTGGATATATCAACATACTTTTGAGTTCATCTAACATCAACTTGAAAGCATAACTCATTCCAACATCAATTATTTTTGATTCTCCACAAACTGCACAATATTTTCTATTTTTAATATGGTCAGTGATTGCTACAAGGCCACATTCTGTGCATATAGATACGTTTGTTCTGTCTGAGTCAAATCTTTCTTTTAGAACTAAAGCAGCGCCATGAGCTATCAGACAATCTTTTTCCATCTCTCCAAGCCGTAAACCACCTTCTTTACTCCTTCCTTCTGTTGGCTGTTTTGTAAGTAGGGTCACAGGTCCCCTAGACCTTGCATGTATTTTGTTTGATACTAGATGATCTAACTTTTGATAGAAACAACTTCCAATGAAAATTTGTGAATCGAATTTCTTTCCAGTTCTTCCATCATACATAGTTTCTTTTCCATCATCCCTAAAACCATGAGTTTCCAGCAATTTTCTTATTTCACTTTCTTTAACAGGATTGAATGCAGGCGAGCATATATATTTCCCAGATTCTGCAGCAGCCTTACCAGCTATAATTTCAAGTAGTTGACCTATCGTCATCCTAGAAGGTATTCCATGTGGATTGAAAATTATATCAGGAACTATACCATTTTCTGTGAATGGCATGTCTTCCTGTGGAACTACTAAACCGATAACTCCTTTTTGTCCGTGTCTTGAAGCAAGTTTATCTCCTATTTCTGGAATTTTTACATCTCTAACTATAACCTTTACTAATTTCGTGCCGTTTGCAGTTTCTGTTAGGAAGACCCTGTCAATAACTCCTTTATCTCCATGCCTTAATCTAACTGAAGTTTCTCTTATATTTTCTATTCCAGTGATGAATTGGTCCATCGTTCCTAAGAATCTTAACGGAGAAATTCTACCGATTAAAACATCGTCAGAATCTACATATGTTTCAGGGTTAATTATTCCATCTTCTGGTAGATGTTTATGTGCATCTTCACCAGCATAACCACGTACCCCAGGCTCAGGTATTCCAATCATGTCTTCCTGTCCTCCCATATATCTTTTCTGTTCAGCTTCGTATGATCTTGCCATCAAAGACCAGAACAACCCACGTTGAATGGAACTCTCGTTTATTACAATTGCGTCTTCCATGTTATAACCTTCAAAACAACAAACAGCGATAATGATGTTTACTCCGTTTGGATGTTTATCGTATTCTATTATTTTATGTGCGTTTGTCTGAACTAATGGAGTTTGTGGATAAAGTAGAATATTTGATTTTGTATCAACCCTACTCAAATAGTTTGTTGAAAATAAACCGATAGACTGACCGACCATTTTAGCTCCATAATTTACCCTATCTCCTCTATCAAATTCTGCATATGGAATAAAAGATGCAGATAAACCAAGTATAATAGAAGGATCTAGTTCTAGGTGAGTATGTTCATTTTTCAATTTTTCTGGCCTAAGTGCTATATATGTGCTTTCCTCTTCTTCTGAGTCAAGATATTCTATTATACCAGTTTTAATTAAGTCATCCCATTTTATTTCACCATTTTCAAGTTTTTCTACATGTTCAGGGGTAAGTTTTGATTTTCCATTTTCAACAACTATCAATGGTCTTCTTGCTCTTCCAGAATCAGATAAAATTTTTATTTCATCAAGGTGTTCGTGATATGCAATATTAATTTGGTTAGGTATCAATCCATTTCGTCTCTTTTCTATTATTTCCTTAACTAACTTTTCTGGTTCATCTATGACACCTAAATATCTTCCATCTAAAAATAATTTTGTCATTTATTTTTCCACCGTTTTATGAATATACATCTTTACAGCCTTCAAATCTTTTTCACTTACACCCTTCGTAACTTCAGCCATTATAGCAAGATATTTTCTTAAACCTATAGTAGCTCCCTCTGGAGTTTCTGATGTACAAAGTTTACCCCAATGTGTAGGGTGTAGTTCCCTCGCTTCAAAATGTTCTTGTGTGGAGGTCAATGGTGAAAGCACATTTCTCATATGTGAAATAGTTTTTGCATAACTCCCTCTTTCTAATCGTTGGCTTACTCCAGTCCTCCCACCTACCCAAGAGCCTATGGCTAAAGCTGAGACTAATTGATTTGTCAAAACGTTTGATTCAACTATAGCTTGCAATGGTGGTAATCTTCCACGCTTTGTTAATTTTTGATAATTATAGGTTATTCTTGTTATCAAACCCCATTTTCCTAGCAGAATAGATCTTAATAATATTTCTAATAAATCTCCAGCAAGTCTTAATCTCTTGTTAGAATAATGGTCTAAATCATCTTCTTCAATTTTGTTTAAATGTAATTTTATCAGTTTTTCTATAGCTTTCATCAAGAATAGAGCCTTTTCCATTCTATTCTCGGGGGTTTGGCCAAGATGTGGAAGCAAATATCTATCTATCAGCCTTTTTGCTCTTTCTAATCTATACTCCTTTTGTGGAATTTTTATGTGTGTTCCAATTCCTTCTAATCCCTCTTGATTTGTTGAAATACCACTCTCGTAAAGATTTATATAAAATTCTTCTTGTACATCTGGATCTTCTGATAAAACCGTGACTATTTCTTTATCTGATTCCAAACCCAAAGCTTTTATTAATATAACTATTGGCAATCTGTTTACATTTGCAAAGCTTATTGTAATTTCCCCACTTCTCTTTTTTTCAAGTATATGTCTTTGTATATATCCATCTTTCTCTGAGTGAATTCTTGCTATTTCACCTACGTTGCCAGTTGATACCTTTGCTGCTATCACTCTATTAGGTGCAATTTCTTCAACTAGGACAAGAATTCTTTCTGTTCCATTAATTATGAAATAACTTCCGGGGTCGTCAGGGTCTTCCCCCTCATCTATCAATTCTTGTTTGCTCATGTTTGAAAGAGGACAGATTTTCGATTTTACCATTACTGGTAAATCTCCAAAGTTAACTATTATAGTATCACTTTCTATATTGTTTAAAACCGGAGTCATCTCTACAAACATTGGTGCAGAATATGTTAGGTTTCTCATCCTTGCTTCTAAAGGCAGTATGTTTCTTACAGAGCCATCGGCCTCTTTTACAGAAGGTTCACCAATTTTAAATTTACCAAGTTTTATTTTAAACTCTCCAAGCTCTGGGACTTCTGGTTCTATCACTCCAATTTGATTAAGAATTCTTGGTATCCTTCTTGTAACAAAATCATTATAAGAATCTATTTGAAATCTAACCATTCCTTTTTCTTTGCAAAAGGTGTCTAATAGTGTTAAAAATCTATCATTCAAATAATCAACCTTTAACGACAACTCTATAGTATACACTTTCGCCTGCTGTAGAGCTTTTTCTAATTATTTTAATTATGTCTCCAATATTTCCACCAATAGCTTTAATTACAGGATCTGATTCAAGTATTCTAGGCAAATGTTTAATAGATATTCCATACTTTTCGAACAATTCTTTTCCTTCTTTTTCACTCAGGATTAAATGCTTTGGAACGAGTTCATGATTTATAAGGTTAATCTTTTTCAAATTTCTCACCAATTTTCGAGCAAAAGGGGTAATAAAACCTTATTTTCCAAAGATTAAAGAAAAGTTTTACTATGGCTATCCCCCATTCTCGCGATGGATCAGCATATACTGACTTTCTCTAATATTAGAATTGAAATCTCTTAAATTTAACGGTTTTACGCCTCGGACGGGATTTGAACCCGTGTCACAAGCGTGACAGGCTTTTACACACCATTGTATGCTAGGCCACTACACCACCGAGGCATCGGTATATAAAGTGGTTGGCAACGTCTTGGAGTTCCCTTCCTTTCGGAAAGTACAAACCAAATCGCTGGAGAGCTTAGTTACCGTGTTCGACATGGGAACGGACGTTTCCCCTCCGCTTTGATCGCCAACCAAATATAATATTCAAACTAATCTTTTTAAATATTTTAAATTTTCTCTGGGTATCCCCGGAGCCGGACTTGAACCAGCAACCCCTACCGGAAAACTTCTACCGGTGACTTGCGAGCAATGACTACCAGCAAGTACCATAGCACTCGCCTACAGCCGGTTGCTCTACCATTGAGCTATCCGGGGCTAATAAAATTGTTTTTTAGGAATTTAAAAACTTTATCTTGCTTTTATTACTATTCTTTTTGATGCGATAGTTTTCCTAACTTTTTTCTTATCAACATATCTTATTCTAGCGTGTGGAAGTTTTAGTGTCCCCATTATCTCTACTACTGGTTTAATTGCATAAGTTAGGACTCTCTCTTCTTTCGGTCCTAAAGATTTAAACTTCCAAGTCAATTCGGTTCCGATTTCAGTTTTTTTTAAACTGGGTTTTACTGTACCAAATTTTCCAACAACCTTTACAATAGAAGGGACAAAATCCTTTACGATAACATCCTTTATATCATGTCTACTTCTATTCCTTACATCCAATGAGATTGTGATTTCTTTCTCTGTGCTTATAGCACCAAAGTGTGTGAATTTCTTGACAATCTTTGGACCGTAGACATATCTAAAAGCGAATATTGTACATACTATAACTACTAAAATAATAATCCAAACATTCCATAGATTTATCTGATATTTTATTATCCTTTCTTCTCTGGGTATTAAATCTGGAATCAACCAGTGGTAAAAAATCCTATCTTGTGCAACTTCTGATGTATAATGCCCAATTGGGTAGAAGAGATGTCTCATAAAACTTGGTATCTCTTCTGTGACATAGAAGCTTGTTGAAGGTACATTTCCTTCATTCTTAACTTTTATTGTTATAGTTTGTAGCATCAACCCATAACTTACAACTTTTCGGTGTGTAATATTAGAAATAGCATTTAGCCTTAGGTTAATATTTTTTGATCCTATTATCCTGTTTAAAATATCCTTCAAAGTGGCTTCTACAGAATAAACACCTGGTTCTGCATATTTGTCAAAAGTATAAAGATGCTCTATTTTTTGAGTGTCTTTTCCAGGCAAATTCTTCAATAAATCGTCAAACCTATAAACGGTGATTCCATCTTTTTTTATGTTTGTTTCTAATGTAGCTTGCTCATAAACGTCTTCATCAAGGTTTGTTATGTGAATATCTATTTTCAATTCTTCTTGAGGATCTAATGTATACTTATCCAGTTTTATATCAGAAATATAAATAGGATCTTTTCTTATAACGGTTAATTTTAATGTCTCGAAATCTGAAATACTTTCGTCATTTAACGATCTCACACTTAAATTAAAAGGTGAGTATATCTCATCAGCGTTAACAGCTATGTCAAAATAAATTTTTATTGTTTGGTTTGAGTTTTTACTTATTTCTACAAGATATTTTTCCGCCTTTACACTTATTCCACCCCAATAAGGTGGCCATATGCTTATTGAAAATTTGTCTTTTATACTCTGCTGATTTTCAATTATGGCATCAACTTCCGTTCTTTCTCCAGTATAACCAACTATATTTTTTGCACTCAGAATGATGCTAACCTTGTCTTGTGCAAAGACAGGAAAACTAAATAAAAAAATAGCAAAAAGAACACTAATAACAAGTCTTTTCAATATATTCACCTTTTATATAGAATTTAGTTTTCTATATTAATTTTAGTTATGTCGATAACCTTCTAAGGAACTCTTCGAACGTCAATTTTTTTCTCTCTTTTGGCTTGTCCTCTTTCTCTTTTTTCTGTTCCTTTAAGACTTTTTCTATATAGGAACTTAGAGGCTCGAATACATCTTCACCAAGTCGTGCACCTGGTTGGAGAGCTGCTAAATCATACTTTTTTCCATATTTGTCAAAAGAGGTTACATCTTCAAATTGCATCCTTGTCGGCATTTCTGTTTTTTCTGCTGCGTATCCAATTGGTATAATTGAAACCGGTCTTAGATTATCAGGAATTTCTAGAGTTTTTCTGACAGAATATTCATCGAATGCTCCAACCCAGCACGAACCTAATCCTAGAGCATTTGCTGCCAACAATATTAGCATGCATGCGTTTGCTGTATCTTGAATTGCATAAAGTGCCTTCCCTCTTTCATCATATCTTAAACTCATCCTCTCTAGGTCTGAACAAACAACTATTACAACAGGGGCTTCTGCTATGAAACTCTGGTTTAGAGCTGCAACAGCAAGATTTTTCTTTTGTTCTTCATCTTTAACAACAATAAAATGCCACTCTTGCACATTACCAGCAGATGGAGCATGTGTTGCCATGTAAAGAATTACTCCAATCAACTTGTCATCTACTTCCTTTTTTTCAAACTTATATACGCTTCTTCTTGTTGTTATACAATCAAACACATTCATATTTATCTAATAGAAATATTGTGTTAAAACGTTTTGTATTTATCATAAATATAAATTCTGCAGTTAAAATCTGAATTGTATGGATTATCTTACGCTCGCTAATACCTATGAGAAATTGGAAAAGACTTCATCGAAATTAAATAAAACGGATATTTTAGCAGAGCTATTTTCAAAAACACCACCTTCTTTATTACCAGAAGTAGTCCTTCTTGGTATAGGCAGGGTTTTTCCTAAATTTTCAGATTATGAATTAGGGATAGCAAACCAGATGATGATAAAAGCGATTTCTAAAGCTTCTGGGTATAATACAAGAGAAATAGAGGAAAAATTTAAAAAAACAGGTGACTTAGGGCTAACCGCAGAGGAGAACATAAAGACAAAAAAACAAGTTACTCTGTTTAAAAAGAAGTTGACAGTTGATAAAGTTTTTAACAATATCCAGCAACTTGCCTTTGTTACTGGAAAAGGTTCACAAGATAGAAAATTAAACCTAATCGCAGAGTTGCTCGCATCAGCCAAACCAAAAGAAGCCCGTTACATAGTGAGGACAATTTTGGAGGAATTAAGGGTTGGAGTAGCAGAAGGTATAATCAGAGATTCTATCGTTAACGCATTTTTATTGAAGAAAGGGATAACTAAAGAGGAAAAATCAAAACTTACAGAAAGTGTTGACTATGCTTGGAATATTCTTTCTGATTTTGGTGAAATAGCAAAGATAGCAAAAGAAAAAGGTGTAAAAGGATTAAAAGAAGTTAAGATAAAAATTGGTAGACCAACTCAGGTGATGCTTGGTGAAAAGGCCGAAAATATAAAAGAAGTGATTAAAGATTTCGGTAAAGTTGCGGCAGAGTATAAATATGATGGAATGAGAGCACAGATACACAAAAAAGATGATCAAATTTGGATATTTAGTCGCAGGTCCGAGGAGGTTACAAAACAGTTTCCTGATTTAGTTGAACTTTGTAAGAAAGGTTTAAAAGCAAAGAATTGTATAGTTGAAGGAGAAGTCCTAGGGATAGACAAAAAGACAGAATACCCACTTCCTTTTCAAAGGTTATCTCAGAGAATTCATAGGAAATATGGTATTGAAAAGATGATAAAAGAGATTCCTATACAAGTGCATCTTTTTGATATAGTTTACCTTAAAGATGAAACACTTTTTAACAAACCATTAAAAGAAAGAAGAAAAATCTTGGAAAAAAATGTCAAAAGAATTCCAAAAAAATTTGAGTTGGCTAAACAGTTGGTTACAGATGATGTTAAAAAAGCTGATAAATTCTATAAACAGGCTTTAGCTGCTAAACAAGAAGGACTTTTCCTAAAAGTTCTAGATTCTAAATACGTTTTTGGTAGGCATGTTGGTGGTTGGTACAAGATTAAACCAATAATGGAAACTTTGGATCTAGTTATAGTTGGGGCGACTTGGGGAGTTGGTTCAAGAACAAAATGGCTCAGCTCTTATCTTTTGGCATGCAGAGATCCTGACACAGGAAAATTCTTACCTTGTGGAATGATGGGCACTGGTCTAACTGAAGAACAATTCCAGATGATGACCGACAAGCTTAAAGAACTAATAATTTGGGAAAAGGGAAGAGAAACAAGAGTAAAACCTAAACTTCTAGTAGAAGTTGCCTACCAAGAGATTCAAAGATCACCCAATTATGAGTCTGGTCTGGCCTTAAGATTTCCTCGACTTATAAGTATTCGTGAAGATAAAGGGCCAGAAGAGGCCGACACTATTGAAAGAGTTAGACAATTGTTCAAATCACAGGGCATGAAGGGATAGATATAAGAGCTTTATTGCTCAAAATTATAAATTTTAACTTAATTAGATATAAAAGCTTAAATAGTAAATCACTACTTAGTTAAAACATGGGAGAATTACTATGATAGCTTCGGCAAAGGTTATGGATGCGTTAAAAGGCATTGGTTTGAACCTGTATGAGAGACGTTTATGGGTTGCTCTACTAGCTAGAGGTACATCAACAGCAGGTGAATTATCAGAAATTGCTAACGTACCTAGATCAAGGTCATATGATGTTTTACAAAGTTTGGCAGATAAGGGATTTGTTGTTGTCCAGACAGGCAAACCAATTAAATATGTGACTGTTTCTCCGGAAGAAGCATTAGAGAGAGCAAAGAAAAAACTTGAAGAAGACCTTATGGCAATGCAAGAAAGGATTGATGATCTAAAAGAATCTCCTATCGTGGATGAACTAAATGGAGTATTCAAACAAGGTATGAAGATCATTTCACCAGAAGATATGACAGGGGCATTAAAAGGCAAATACTCTGTTTCACAACAACTGGAAACAATGTTTAGAGATGCAAACCAAAAGATTAATATAGTTACCACACCAGATGGTTTAGCTCAATTGCTTACAAACCATTTAGACACTCTAAAGAAAGCGAAGGAAAGAGGAGTTAACATTAAAATCGCGGCAAGTGAAATAAAGAAATCTTCAGATGCGATTAAAACATTGGGAAGTATAGCAGAATTAAGAAGCGTCAATGCAAAAGAGATTCCAGTTTCAGGAAGATTTTTCGTTGTTGATGGAAAGCAACTAGCATTCGCTTTAACAGATTCAAAAGTTCATTCAACTCAAGATATGGTCCTTTGGTCAAAAAGTGAACATGCTGCAGGAAGTGTCTTAGAACCCTTGTTCAATTTGATTTGGTCTCGTTCTAAAACTTTAGGTTAATATCATTTAACCAACAAATATTGGTCTTTCTGAAAGTAACTTCGGCAATGGCAATTGTCTGAATGGTTTATCTTTTGTCTCATCTTTAATCTGTTTAATCAACTCTTCTAATTCCATCACTTCTACTTTTCCAATCTTCCTAATCCTTACTGAAACTTTTTTTGATTTGATTTCTTTTGGTCCAATTACAAGAATATAAGGAACCCATTCAAGTTCAGTGTCTCTGATCTTTTTCTGAACGGTCTCTTTTCTATCATCTATATCAACTCTAATTTTTTCAGACTCAATTTTTTCCAAAACTTTTTTACAGTCTTCAACATGTTTATCAGATACTGGTATTATTCTTACTTGTGTGGGTGAAATCCATAAAGGAAAAGTAGGAGGTTTTCCCTCCTTTTCCATCCAAGCCGCAGTCTCTAGAATAGCTGCCAATGCTCTTTCTATACTACCAAAGGAAGAGGCATGAATTATAATTGGTACTGGAATTCTTTTTCCCTCCTCATCTACATAGCAAATGTTAAACCTCTCTCCGTTTTTTACATCCCATTGAACGGTTGAAATTTGTAAGTTGTTACCATCTGGAAAAATAGCTTGGTATTCGTTTTTAAAAGCATAATAGTGAGTCATTTTTTTCATCAATTTGAAAAATGCTGGGACTTTTATTTTTTTGACAATTCTTTTGAATAAATTTTTATATTTTTCATAAAACTCTTCTACAATTTCAAAACCCATTACCCAATAATCTTTTGCGATAACTTCATTCATTAGTTTAGCAAATAGACAACTCAATTCTTCATACTGTTGTTCAGCTTGTTTTTCATCTTGGCAGAAGGCATGCTGATCAGTCATCAAGAAATTTCTCACACGCATCAGTCCAGATAATTCACCTTTCTGTTCCCTTCTGAAACAGACGGCTTCTTCGTAAATTTTTACAGGCATGTTCTTGTAAGTGAAAGTAACTTTTTGTATAAACGGGAACGCACCAGGATCACTGGCAAATCTAAGTACAAGATTATCACTTTCTATTAAATAATCTCTTTCATGAAACTCACCCTGTAATTTTTTTATTTCTTCTACATTCGTCCTGTAAAGCGAGGGGTTTTGCATCTTCATGGCACCCCAAGGCAATGCTATATTTTCCCATGCATAGTTTAGCATCAGGTCTTTTATCAAAACACCATTTGGATAGAATTTCATATGTCCAACATCACTTTCAGGACAATAGTCTACCAATTCTAATTTTCGCATATAGTTTATGTGTTTGGGCTGTTCTTTTTTTGGAGGATTCCCTTCGAGTTCATTTCTTATAAAAAATTTCAACAATTCATATATCTTATCTTTTTTCTTGAAAATCTTACAATTTTTCCAGTTTGATTTAGTTATCTCATATTCATTCTCATCTTTATCGATTATGATGAATCGATGGAATTTATCACCTGTTATTTCTTTTTCTTTCTTTGGTCTTTCAGCATGAATTTCTTTGAAAGCCTCTGCCAAAGGATGGCCCAAACACTTTAACTCAAAGGTTTTGTAAAAACCAAATGGTGAAACATGAACCTTGTATTTTTTCTTGAGTATACTTTCCATTTCATTCAAAATTTTTTGTGCAGTAGAAGGACTTGCCAAACTTGAACTTAGATGAGCGAACGGATATAACAAAATATTTTTAGCTTTTACTTCTTTGAACTTGCTCACTATCTCTTTTGCTGCATCTTTTGCTACACCTTCCGGGTTTTTTTCATCATCTTTTTCAAAACTACTAAAAGCGACTAAAACATCTTTAACTTCAACTTCTTTCTTTTCCACATCTCTTACTGATTTTAAAGCCTTTCTTTTAGGTTGGTATCTTATGTAACCCGTGTGTATCAAAAGCATCTTCATTTTATCACCTAGCAATCTCAGTTATCATAACTCTATTTAATTTTTGTATATACTTAGACTTTAATTCTATCAATTCATTTAGAAAATTAGGATTTTGACTAGAAAAAACAGGGTTAAAGTACTGTTTCTCGTCCACCCTTCAACCTTAACACCTTAAGTTAATTTGTCAGCAATATATAAATATTTTGTTGATATATTTTTAGCCCCGTGGTGTAGCGAGGTTAAACCCCTATAAGTCAAGCATACAAGCCTCTGGAGCTTGGGACGCCAGTTCGAATCTGGCCGGGGCTATAAC
>Ga0209636_10006075_pt1 | contig 12336 bp, 18 predicted proteins | sample DeeMarSWOR152_54_FD_187464 | JGI IMG/M metagenome (GOLD analysis project Ga0209636, IMG submission 187464) | Marine sediment microbial communities from White Oak River estuary, North Carolina - WOR-1-52-54 (SPAdes) (version 2) | ecosystem: Environmental > Aquatic > Marine > Intertidal zone >...
GTATCGAAATATACTTATCGCCTTTCGTCCATGCTTCTTTATCTTGATTGGCTTTTGGGAATGCAACCATTCTCCGGTAATATGGCACCAGCAAAAAGCGATAGCCAATAGTGCAAGTAATTTGCTGTTACGCTCAGGATTTGTCATATGTGTAGATTCGAAACGAAAGCCACGGCTTTTTAAACAACCGAATAAAGTCTCTATCTCCCAACGTTGGGAGTAATCTTTAATAGCCAGTTCTGGATCATTATTGGTAGCAAGTATGAGATATTCTCCATTAGGGAGGCGTGAACCAACGATGAAAAGTTCGTGTCCCAATACCATTCGTTTCCCCTTTAAAACTTGCCACTCTCCTGGTCTTAATCCCCTAAACAGTCTCTTTACAGGTACAGGGATTCCCCTGGCGTTGGTTACTAAGAGATTCTCACGGATACGAATACGAAAAAGTATCAGCTTGCTCAAAAGATACCCAAACCATTCTTGGCCGATAAATTCACGGTCTGCTGTTAAGCATTTAATCTTATTCACCCCGAATATTCTTATGAAACGATCGAGTAGTTCTATTCGTTCGGGTGTATTGGAGTTCCCTTGCTTTGGGAGGGGAATCCAAAGGATCGGGAAAGCTACTCCCTTATAGGCAATGCCGAGGACGAGAGGGTTGATATCCAGTTTTCCAAATTTCCAATTCGTTCTATCCATCGTTAACGTCCATAGCTTGTCTTTGATGGGAAGCAACTGAACTATAAGCTTACTAATGATTGAAAAATCAATAGGAAAAGATCTGAAGAAGCGCTGTAGACGTTTATAGTTCGACTCCTTCTTGGCTTTTCTGGAAAAGGCAGTTGCAACCTCAACTAAATTGACACTTCTGACCTTCAAGAGTGCGATAAGAAAGTTGGCTAAAAAGTCTATTCTCGCAGCGTTCCACTTCAGATGATCTTTAAAAGCTCTCTTTATGATTTCGATCTCAGTCATGGCGCTATCTCCTTCTTAAAGAAGCACTTTTTCATGCCATAACTGAGCATACTATTCACGAAATGTCAAACATTTTTTAATTAACAGCAACTATTTGATAGGGTTATCCCATTTTAGCGGAGATTTTTGTCCTGTACAGAGATCAGCCTGACTAAATTTCTGTGAGATAGTCTTTTGGGGGGAGCAAAAAAAACGTTGACAGAGCCACTCTAATTTCTTATATTATTATGTTAATCAAAAAATTAGATTAGTGCATTCTTCGGTAATAAGGATACCCCACATGAAGGACACAAAGCCATGGGTCACGAGTTGATGTATGGCCTTTTTTATTAAAAATAAGGAGGTGTGTCATGAAAGGGAAGGACAGCCTTAGGGACCAATATCCAAGGGCAGTGGAGAAGGCGGTCACGGCTGCCTTAGCCCTTTTTCTTCTGCTCTTTCTGGCCTATCCTTCAATGAGAGTAATACCATATAGGAAAGCCAAAGCCCAGGAGTTTTTTCAAGTGGAAGATATTCCTGAGACCCGTCAGAGAGAGAAAAAGCTTGGTCCTCCTCCAGAGAGACCTTCTGTGCCAGTGGAGGATGAAACAGGTGAAGTTCCAGATACCATCACTATCCCACCGACCTATATTGATACTTTGTTTCGGCCATTCAAACGTCAACCACCTTCAGCCCCGGATACATTTGTGGCTTATGATAGGGTTCCTGTATTGATAAAATTGTTCCAGCCCATCTATCCGGAGATTGCCCGCAAGGCCGGTGTAGAAGGAATAGTCATCCTCAAGATCCAGATCGATGAGAAGGGGAATGTGGTTAACGCCAAGCTGCTTCAGAGCTTGGGCGCTGGATGTGATGAAGCAGCCACTGCTGCGGCCATGCAGTGTAAGTTTAAACCAGCTATGCAAAGGGATAAACCCGTGAAAGTCTGGATACGCTATCCGGTGAGATTTAGACTGAGAGAGACCAAGTTCAAATAAAAAATCTCTTTGAAATCTAATTACCGAGGGGTATCCTTGTGACGATAGCGTACTTCCCCTTTGACGAGCATAAAATACTCAATATGGCACAGAAAATCTGAAGGAAGTGCAGGAGAATTATAAGCGGATGGAAGATTAATACGGCTGAGTTAAGAAAGGTCTGCTATATTGACACCAGCGTGCTCGACGAACGTCTTGTTCCCCTTCTGAACGCACTCAACGACCAGGGGAAATGGGAACTATGGGTCCCTTCAAAGACAGGTCTTGTAAATATAAGGTCCGAACCTATTGAGGCATGCTATTTTGCCAGGCAGGTAGCTCGCAATGGCGATGGCTATTTCTCATTCCTGGATCTTATGTACCGCCACGCTTTCTTCCCGGAACTTAAGCCCGTATTGCGCGGTGTCGTTGACGATCTCCACAACTTGGCAGCGAGTTTGGAGAAGGTAAATCTCCTTTTCGAGCAGTGGACACGAAACAACGCCTCCGTCTCTCGAAGATTTATTTCGACCGAGTTGGAATACACACTGGCTACCTGCAAGAGTCTGTTCGATCTGCTCCAATGGTGCACGTCCACGCTCTGGAAACGCTTCCGCTATCTAGACCCACTTAAAGAAAAGCGAGCACTCCCAAAGCGCTTCTCAAAAATGGTACTCTACGGTCAGCGTGTTCTCACAGCAAAAGAGATCGCAGAGAGACGATGCATTCCGCCGGATCTTGCATCCTTCTATGCCAAACGGGCACCGTTCTTCCAGTGGGTAAAGGACTACCGTGACTATGTGTCTCACCGGGGAGGTGGGTTCAGCATCGTGTTCCAAACCGAGAGGGGATTTGCGATAAGTACCGACACCAGGCCATTCTCTAGCATGACCATCTGGAATTCTGACAATACATTGCCCAACAACCTCGGTTCCGTCCGGTCTGCAATGGCTCATCTGATTCTCACGACGCTGACTGCTTTCGAGGAATGGACGAACTGCATAGCCCAGATTATCCAACTCCCCGGCGACATTGCACCGGGATTCCATGTCTTTGTGCGGAGCGCTCACTCCGCAACGCTACTCGATGCCAAGAACTACCTCAGGCTGAAAGCATGGTGTGAAGGAATCGAAAAAAGCGGACTAAAGATCCTTTTTTAATGATGTTGTTATAGTGGGTGAAGACGCAAAGGATAGAGTAGAAGGTATAAAATCACTTATGGAAAAATACAAAATATCACCAGACGAAATAGTCTTTATTGATGATAAACCCACTCCAATTAACGAAATATCTGAGAATATGAAAGATATAACAACAGTGAAAATAGAGTTTGAAGACATACTTAAATTGGCATGGGCTGAAAAATGTTTACCTACATTTAAAATTAAGATAATAAGTGACTTAAGAAAAATTGCGGATGGGAAGAGTCTATAAGGTTAGGACCAGGGACCAAAAAAATCCAGGAAGAGAGGAAGAATAGCTCCTCGACGCAAAATTTGTATTCTTGTATTTAAGGAGCGACTATTCACCCTTTAAAACTCAAACCTGCTTCCAAGGCTACAATAAACACTATACAAGTTCTCGATAGGCACGATGATGTTAGGGGCCACGATTAGTAGAGCGGCAGAAAATGATCGGTAAGCTTATTGCGCCAGAGGCCAAGAAAGCTATTTAAGATGAATTACAAAGAACAACGGTGAGAATGGATGAAAAAAGTAAAGCAAAGAGAATTTGAGAATCTAACTGACCAAGATGCCCAAAATGGAATAAAAATGTGCCTCGACTCCGCAAGGGCCCATTTAGAAGCTTCCCGGATTCTCACTGCGGCTAAATGCATTCCTGGAGGAACCTTTATGGCGTATGCAGCGCTAGAAGAGATCGGGAAGGCACACCAATTAATCACGTTTAGAGAAAACACTCGAAGCAATCCTACAGAGGCTGCCAAAAACTTCGCTGAAACTTTTATGAACCATGGGAAGAAGTTAGAAGCCGCAGTAAATCCAAAGGTTTGGATGGATAGATATTTTACTCTTATCTCTAAAATTGTGCAGCACGCTAAAGATAAATCTATCTTTGGACTTTATAAAGAGTTCATGTATCAAATCAACGAATTTAACCCTTTAGACACAAACTCATCCTCAGAGAGCTTTGTTAAACAGAGATCTCGTATGTTATACACAGATTGGATCGAAGGGCGATTCGTAGCGCCAACATCAGCCGCTACAGAAGGAACCGCAAGACAGGCTTATGATATAGCTGATAAAGCCTTAGCAATAGCCACCTTTGATTGCGTGTTTGCTCAGATATGCCTTCGCCGTGGTGCTACACGTGCACAATTTGCTGAAATGATTAAAGGATCACTGCCCGAGATTTTAAAAGAAGTGGAAAATACTTTAGATAAAGGAGATTTCACTGATGACGCTAATACCCATAACTCTTAACTAACCCAGCGTATGAGCGAGAGAAAACACAAATAGAAAGCAAGGATTTCCCTCTTGCCTTTTATAATGGTAAGGTATCATCGTTGGCTCTCCTGTACACTACGGGTCTATGTCGGCTGAAGTCAAGAGATTGCTCGATGATAGCGTAAGATTACATGGCGAGCTTGAGGGCAAAGGAGGTGGGGCTTTTGCATCATCGGTTAATATTGGTGGAGGCAACGAAACCACCATAATGGATATTTTGAGGTGGATGTTAATTCATGGAATGGTGATACAAGGCGTTCCCAAAGGTGGCCATTACGGCCCAGTAGCTATCGGAAGTCCCGATGAGCATAGTCGTGAACACTGTGTGAACTAGGGGCAACGTATAGCAAAACTAGCAAAAGTTGTTTCTGGTAATTACAAGCAGCATTAGACTGCAAAGACTGCCGTGTTTGCAGTGTATTTTGGGCCGTATAATCATAATAGGATCCATGAATTCAGACGACTAATAGGTACCGAAGGGATCAGGTTGCATGCACTGATAGGCTTTCAATCCGAAGCAGAGAGGTCAATCCCTTGAATGATGCTGAGTTACTATGCCAGTTGAGGAAAGAACGTGAACTGATGATGTCACAGTGGCGAGATGTGGAAAATAGCTTGCGCCGCCACGTCTTGGCCCTACTTTCTGGAATTGCAGGTTTTGTCTATTTCTATTTCAAAGGCGATTGGACGGCACTCGCAATACCACGTGAATGGTTGCTATTCGCGCTTGTCCAATTTACGTTTGTTTCGTGGTTATCCGGGGTCTCCGTATTTGCAGCTATCTGTACATACTGCGGCTATATTCGTGCCCTAGAAGACAGAATCAACAACATAGGCGGCAGGCCCAGTGCGGTCTGGGTGAGCGGTGTCTGGAAGAGGTTCACGGCCATGCCCTATGGAGCTTTTTTCTGGTCTTCGGTCGTCATGAATGCTATGGGCTGCGCGGTCCTTCTTGGGGTGATGATAGTGTTCATTGCCACCGGCGCAGCTTTATGGATGAGGGGTCTGACAATCGTCGAACTGCCTATCGGGGTTGGCTTCATCCTCTGGGCCCGAGTTGACCTTGACCGTTCGGAGAAGTTCTCACGCGAGCTACTCCTGAACCACGGCACGTCAGAGAATAGTCCTGAGAGTCGCAAGGAGTTAATATAGACTATGAAAAGAAACACCTTCTATTCTCTATGAACAACGTGGGATACAAACTGTTAAGAGAATACAGAACGTTGACTCCGGAAAGTAAGAGTGCGGTCTTTGAATATATCCGATGGTTAAGAGATCTGGAGACTGCGGAGAGATTAGGGGCAACACCGAGATGTGAAGAGTCAGATGTTCTAACTAGACTTAAGAAATCAAAGGGCAAGGATTTTCTTTCTTGCCTTTTTTGGTACTTGGGTTTATAATTGAAACCAAGTCCTTACCGCTAATCACAAGATAACTCAACCAAATAAAAAACTCGAGGCAATTTGAACGGGAAGGATCCCGTTTTTTTGTTTGAGTGCTACTATACTGTGATAGGCAAAATGACATTGGTTACGCCACGAAGCCGAGGTGTAACCAAACTTTGGAGCTTATATAAACCGCCGAGCTAAATAGAGGCGAAGCGGCAAAAATGAAAGAGAGAAACGGCAATGAAACGCTTAGACGAAAATAACCGTACAGAGAAATACTGGACAGCAACCGTCCTGGCTTCGATGATCATGGAAAGCCAATTCGGAGGACTCAAGACCTTCCTCTCATTGCTAAAGGACGATTCGGGCAAGTTGCCGTTTAAAGACAGAAACAATAAAAAGTTGCATATTGACTTCAAGGAATTTGTAAAAGCTGACTTTAAGTATGAGAATGTGCAACTCTCAACGGAACTGTGGTATGGTAGGGACTTTTCGGAGAATAAGGAATACGCAGTGCCTGACATTACTCTTGTGCTTATGGACAAGTACCTGATAGTTTGTGAGGCTAAATTTTCCCGGCGCATTCAGGAAAATGCTATTGTGCGCCAGATATATTTACAGAAGCAAACCATCAACGACATTCTTAAGAACAGCGAAATCCAATACGTTCATCATTGTCTTATATATGGAGGATCAGAAAAATTCACCCAAATAAAAGGAGTTGATTCTATAATTACCTGGTCTAAATTTATTATCAAAATTTGAGACTACGTTTGGATCAAGCCACTATCCGGTGCGTGTATTATCGAAAGGTGTCTCGAACTACAAGGAAGATTTCCCTCCTAGGGGCGAAAGGGAAAGCTATTACGTCGAGCAACTGGATTTCTTTGATTTGGTTGCAAAAGCCACCACCGAACAAGAGAAAGTCTTTATAGGTTTAGGATTGGAAGGTGATGCAGCCAGAACCATTGAAAACCTCTGTGAGGCCATAATTGAAGAATTGCAAATTTTGCAAAAAACTGACCAAGAGAGCTTTACCAAGCGACCTGCGTCTTTAAAGGACAAAAGGTATAAGCACCAGTCTGCTCTTGAGTATCTCTTGGTTCACTCTAACCAGAAATACAAAGTTGACTATGTTGACATTGAAAGGGGTTCTGGTAACAACAAAAGTCGTAATCAAAATTGGGTGGATGGTTATACGTTTATTCAAAATCTAAAAAGGATATTCAAAAAATAGAGGTTTGAACCTATACCGGCCCCACTCACAGGAGGTATACAAAATGGCAACTGGCAGAGAAAGGCAAGTTACAAAACAGATAGGAGAATACTTAGTTAGTGCGGAATTATATAGATCAAGGTTTATTGCTACAACATTCACAGGGAGTAATGCTGTAGCAATAAACGATAAACATGAGACTAAACCCATACAAGTAAAAACTATACGAGGGGGTAATTGGCAATTCAATGATGTTAGAAGATTTTTGAATGTTTCAATCTTAAACGATGGCAAACAGATAGTACATGGTAAAAAAAATCTTCAAGACCCAAGGTTAATTTATGTTTTTGTAAAACTTATTTCCCAGGGCAAAGATGAGTTTTATGTTATTGGATCAAAAGACTTACAAGAGATTATTTTTAAAGGATATAGAAAATGGCTTGAAAAACGGGGGGGGAGAAGACCGAAAAACCCTAAATCCATGCATACTGCAGTTTCGCCAGAAGATCTGTCAAAATACCGAGATAATTGGAAGTTGTTAAGAAAGTAAAGCACTTATAGGTAACAGAGTTTAAATGAATATTTTATACTCACACTTACACTAAGATCACCCAAAAGAGGTCCAATGGCAACTCAAAAAATACAGGTGTGTCGGCATATCTTGGAGGCTCTGAATAATTTCAACAACGAGTACCCAGGGGCTTACTCCACCCTTGATGAACTTACTAAACACCTTCCATACAGCTATAGAGGTAAAGAAATTCTAACTGCACTATTTTATCTGGAAGATAAGAGGTTTGTGCATCTTGAAAAGTCCTACGAAATTGGTAACCGATTGCCTACCTTCGTTGAGGCCCGTATTACCGCCAATGGTCAGGATGTAGTTGATGATAAATCTCGGTTAGATGCCGAGCTGCCACTGACCGTAAGTATTAATCAGTCTAAACACCTGGACATCGGAAAAATTGGAAAGGGAAGCGCTGTCAGCTTTGAAGGGCCCGCTATCGTCGATTCCAAAATAACTTTCAACGAAATTTCAAAGGCTATAGAAAAGAGCAGTCTGGATGAAAACGCAAAAAAGGAAGTGCAATCTTTAGTCACATCACTTCAAAGTGAGACCTCTAAAGATACCATTTCTAAATCAAAGGTAAGAATGATCCTTTCCAATATAAAATCCAAGACAGGTGAAGTTTTATTCGAAATGGTTTTACGTCTATTGGTCCAGATTATTATGCAACAGCCCTAATTTCGACTAGGCTGCGATATATCCCAACCCCGAGTGAACTCTCCTTTACAAGAAGATCCTTAGCTGTCCGTGATATCCACTCCCCCTTCCCAGGTGCAGCCCCGCCTGACCTTGCCTCTGGCTAGACCGCACCTTACGCCCTTGGCAAGGAAGGGCATAACCTGGCCTACCAAGGCCAGGGGGAAGAGTTGCACAAATCATTCAGATAGGTAACAGAGCCCCAAGGCTATGGCATCGAAGCAGTTCTGCCAATACTTCACCTTCCACTTACGATCCTGGGTCAGATAGATGTTCAACTCTGGATACCGGGAAGAGATGACCTTGGCCACTTCTCTTTTCGTTGCCTTACCGTCCTGGCAGATGGACTTACGCACCGTCTTGGGAGCGTATTCAACTACCTTCAGTTTCTTCTTCTTGGCCAGGGCCTTTATCTCCTCAGCCATCACAACCAAATTGGAGACGTTCTTGTTGCGATTGAAGAAGGTCTTCTCGATGACCAAGGTCTTGATGCCATAGTCATCAATCAACCTGGAGATGGTTTTTCTCATCGCCTTCAAGAGAACCGAGGCTGGCCTCTTCTTTTTCAGGGTCTTCACCCCATAATAAACCAATTCTGTATCTTCTAAGACAGCTGTGCCCATCTCCCTGGTGCCAGGGTCAATGCACAGGATTCTCTTCCTGTTCTTCTTTTTTACTAGCATATTTTTTAACCAAATATGTAAATAGCGCGCCCCTCGACTTTTTGATCTTTGGCTGAGGCACTTTCTGCACCTCAGAAAAGGCACGATTTATTAGATTATTTGGGTATCGCTCACAGAGATCCTCATAATATCCCAGGTTGTCCTCATCCTCAAACTCCTGAGTTATCCTCTGGGCCAGCCTTTGTTGCTCGACATTGACTACCTCGTCTGATTTCAAGACCTTGGCTTGCGGCCTCTCCGGAATTGGCTTCAAGCCGGTCACAGTGATTATCAAGTACTCACCCTGTCCCTTTACTGACACATAGCCTTGCTTTCTAAGGTGGCCCAGCCAGCTTCTGATGGTTTCTTGTTTGATCCCCATATCCTGGCTGATGGTAGAAACTTTAGTGACCAATCTCCCCATCCTGGGGTTAAGCTGCAAAACCAAATACAGGTAGAGCCAGATGGTCTGTCTCATCCTCTGATAGCTTCGGCCATCGTTTCCGATGAGCCTGCTTCTCAGGACTAAGATTTTAGGGTCTTCTTTGATCATGGCTTTTTATTTGAATACTTCTTAACTAGATAGGTAAACAGGGCCCCTCTGGATTTCTTGATCTTGTCTGCCGAAAATTCTTTGGTCTCCCCAAAGGCTCTCCAGATTATCTGTTCAGGATACTTGCGACAGTAAGAGATATAGAGGCCCAGGTTTTCTTTATCATCTAAGGCCTGAGCAATCTCCCAGGCTAAGTGTTTTTCTTTCCCCTTAGGCTTCGATTTTTTTAAAACCGTTCCAGTTTTTTTATTAACAGGGATTCCACGTTTAGCTTTTTAAAATAAATATTGAAAATGCTTAATAGACGGGAATTTATTGCTTTAACTAGGTAAAGACATATACATCTACAGATCAAAAAATGACAATAGAAATAGAAAAAATTAGCCAATAGCATTTTCAATGTTTAAATTATTTTCCTAATACGGAATCCCTGATTAACGTAATTATATATTCTTGTTAACGTATTATCGTTAGTGTCAACATAGTTTACATCTGAGTTTCCTCTACTTGACATCTGAGTTTCGTGTGCTTTACATCTGGGCTTAGATGCAAAATGAGGTTTACATCTCACCCTGAGCAGAGAGTAGATCAGATGATACCTGCTCCGTCTCTCTATCTTGATCAACCCGAAGCTCTCTAAAGCCTTAATCGTCTTGGATATGGTGGCCCGTGAGTAGTCAAGCTTCTGGGCAATGTATTTCTGAGAGGGGAAACAGGTCTGGCTTTTGTTCACAAGACAAGCAAGGAAGCTGTAAACCAAAACCCCCACTGCTCCTATCTTAGGAGCATACTCCTGGATTATTGCCTTGTGTATCCAATACCAGTCTCCATTTCTTAAATCCCTGATTTGTATCTGCATATATTAAAGCGTTTTACTTAACTCTGTTTAGCTTCTCTGCCTTGAGCATGCTTACTTTTTAGATTATGTAATCTCTTTTTTCTGGTTATTATATCTTCCCTTAGCCTCTCGTAATGTCCCCAGAGAAGATCATTGGGCAACCGCTGATACAGAGCAGAGAGTCTCAAGATATTCCTGGTTCTGGGATTTTATCTCCTCTCTCCCAGTGGGAGATCTGAGATGCGTTCCTTATCCTCAGTATATGGGCTACATCCTTCTGTGTTAACCCCTGCTCCTTGCGATATTTCCAAAGCCGATTCCATATCAGTTCTTGTTTGGTATTCTTCTGCTTGGTTCTTGGAGAGTAATTCTTCATCCTTTATACCCCTTTCCCCTCCCTTTGCGTTTCTCAATTGTAACAGAAGAATAAAGCATAGAACAGCCGGAATAAACTGTCTCTGTGGACAAAGTTGGGGAAAGAAAGTCGTTCTTGTCTCTTAGCTAAGCGATCTGGGTTGTGGATAATCCTGAAAAGCAAAGGCCATCCGTAGGAATGGGACGGCTATTCTCTTTTGTGCAGAGGGGGAGGGTAGTTGAGACCAGTTTGGACCCAGAATTGGTACTGGGAGGGCAGATGGTAACCAGGGTGGTGAGGCCAGGGGACCCAGGAAGGGGGGAGAGGTAGGGCTAGGAGGGGAGGTGATGGGGGGAAAGAGGGGAAAGGTAGGGGGTGGGGAAATTCCTCCGCCGAAATCGTCCGCTCTTTCGGACCCAGGGGTTGTAATTGGCCTGAGCTATATGAAAGAAGGATTGGTAAGGGAACTGGAGGAGATAGCAAAAAAGGGTTGAAGAACCTCTGAAAATGGCCTATAATAGGGACAACAGGAGGAGGTTCCTCAATGACCTATTACCAGATGATCAAAGGGGTGTCCAAGTTTGATTTAAGGCTTCAGATGGTAGAAAGGTCAAGGGAGGTGGGGATTAGGCAAACCGCCAGGGAGTATAGGACTACCAGGCTTACTGTGCGGAAGTGGAGGGAAAGATACAGGCAGGAGGGATTAAGGGGGCTTGAGGATCGCTCCCGGGCACCCCATAGTATACCCCACAAGACCCCCAAGGAGATGGAGGAGAGGGTGATTGAGCTGAGGGAGAGCCACCCTGCCTGGGGACCTGAGCGGTTGAAACTACAGTTTGAGCTTCCCATCTCTACCAAGGCCATAGGCAGGATAATCAGGCAGGCTGGGTTGACCAGGAGGAGGAAGAAGAAGTGGAGGAAGAAGAGGGATTTAAGGGAGGCGAAGAAGAAGCTGCGGGCTCTGGAGTTTATCCAGATAGACACCAAGGATCTCTCAGATATAGAGAGGTATTGGCCTCAGATGAGGATATTGGGTCTTCCTCGGTATCAGCTATCAGCACGGGGGGTAAGGATAGGCGGAGGTTGGTTTGCCTATGCCAAGGAGAACACTACTACCAATGCGGCCTTATTTGCCTGGTATCTGTTGGGTCACCTCAAGGAGAGTGGTGTAGATCTTTCGCAGGTGATATTTCAGACTGATAATGGCTCTGAGTTTATAGGGAACCCGATGAAGAAGGGGAAGAGTGCCTTCCAAGAGGAGTTGGAAAGTTTTGGAGTTAAGCATGTGCGTATACCTCCCTCATCACCCACCTGGAATAGCGATGTGGAGACATTTCATGGACTGATAGAGGATGAGTTTTATGATATTGAGGATTATAGGGATGGAGGGGAGTTTATGGGGAAGGCTTGGGCCTATCAACTTTGGTTCAATTACAAGAGGAAGAACAGGTGGAGAGGTAGGAGTACACCGCTGGAGATTTTTCAGGGGGTGCCCCATGAGGAGATATCCCCTGGGGTCTTCAGCCTTGCTCCTGTAATCGTTGACCAGCTTCTGCCTACCTGGCTAGAAGAGAGAGAATCTATTCAGGGTGGTTACCATGTGGGGTCCTCAGCCAAATCTATCGGTTAACTCTGTCCAGGTTCGCCCTCCATCCATACTATTA
>Ga0209636_10006076_pt1 | contig 12335 bp, 10 predicted proteins | sample DeeMarSWOR152_54_FD_187464 | JGI IMG/M metagenome (GOLD analysis project Ga0209636, IMG submission 187464) | Marine sediment microbial communities from White Oak River estuary, North Carolina - WOR-1-52-54 (SPAdes) (version 2) | ecosystem: Environmental > Aquatic > Marine > Intertidal zone >...
AATGCTTTACAGGACATACTCTCAGATATGAAACGACCTCAACCCATGAATCGATTACTGCAGGGTGATGTAGGTTCTGGGAAAACCGTTGTCGCTCTATATGCGACCCTGGTTGCGATCGAAAATGGTTACCAGGCCGCGCTCATGGCACCAACCGAAATTCTGGCCGAACAACACTACATTGTGCTGAACGCAATGTTGGCTGATGTGGGCGTGAAACCATACCTACTAACCGGAAGCATAAAAGGCAGCGAACGCGACGCGGTGGTCAAAAGGGTATCTTCCGGTGCTGCCAGATTAATACTCGGCACGCACGCATTGATTGAAGAGGACCTCGGTTTCATGAATCTAGGGTTGGCCGTCGTCGATGAACAGCATCGCTTCGGGGTCATGCAGCGTGCGGCCCTCGTCAACAAAGGTGTGAATCCTGATTTCCTGGTATTGTCGGCCACACCGATACCAAGAACTCTTGCCCTAACCCTCTATGGCGACTTGGATATCTCTATGATCACTGAAAAGCCTCCCAAGCGGGGTGAGATTATCACAAAAATCGTCAAAGAAAGAGAAAAGAAAAACACCTTCGCCTTTATGCGTGAAATTCTGGCTGAAGGTCGGCAGGCGTTCGTTATATGTCCGATAATTGAAAAATCTGAAAAGATGGACCTGCGGTCTGTCCAGGAAGTCACCGAAGAAATCACGGCCGCTTTTCCTCATTTTTCGGTTGGAGTAATCCATGGCCGACTCAATACAAAAGATCGGATGGAGATAATGCAAGAATACCGCCTCGGCAGAATCAACATCCTGGTTGCAACAACGGTTGTTGAAGTAGGCGTGGACATCCCTAATGCAACACTAATGTTGATAGAACATCCAGAACGTTTCGGCCTGGCTCAGCTGCATCAACTGCGAGGACGTATCGGTCGGGGCGCCGAACGATCATACTGTTTCCTTGTCTTGAGCAAGTATGTACAACCAGAGACATATGAACGCATCAGATTCTTTGAACAAAACAATGACGGCTTTGCGCTTGCTCAGAAAGATGTCAGGCTTCGCGGACCCGGCGAGATTCTAGGAAAACGGCAGCATGGTTTGCCCGACATAAGAATTGGCGATCTACAATACGACCAAAAGCTTCTATATCAAGCGCGCGACGACGCCTTTGAATTGGTGAAAAACGACCCGGGAATCGACCGGCAAGAAAACTATCCGGTGAGAGTAAATCTAAGAAACCTAGCACATAGAGCCGAGCTGCTGCGTATCGGCTAGAGGAGGTATCAATGAAAAAAGGATGGTTCATTTTCCTAATGCTTCTGGCGATTCTTATGTGCAAGCGCCTTATCCGAAGCGTTGGGAAAAGCAGCGACGTGGTCGTCATTGCATCACAGATAGATGAAAATCTAATTACAGAAAACGTTCAGCTTTATAATTACGTACCACAAAAAGAAGGCACATTCACCTTCATCTTTGCTGGCGATACCGCCCTTAATGATTACAAGCATCATCATGCGATACTACTTTATGGATCACTTCAAGATGATTTCATAAGTACTATGTTAAACAAAGAAGCATACGACGCTACGGTTGAGGACACTTTCATCCTCTTTAAACTCGAAAATTTGTGGGCATATGGACAAATAGCCATGATATTGGCAGTGCGTGATCCTGAATACCTCGCACAGGGATTTGCCAGATACGGACAACTCACCAGCCGAACTCTCGAGGAACACTATTACCAGAGGGTCAAGCACAATTACTACGACGCGGGCGTCAGCAGCAAGATGAAAGACCAACTTAAGAAATATGGGATAACCCTTGATATAAACCAAGCTTGGTTGATCGATTCCACGCATCAGGAGGATAACTTCATATACATCCACACGCATTTTCCAGACCGTAGTGTATTCTTCTATAAAGAACTCAAAAGATCAAAACTAGACGGCCCTTTTGCCATAGCCAAGCGTGACTCACTCACTGAACGTTTTTACAATGGTGATTACATTCTTAAGGAACTCACGATAATCGAACCAATCGAATTCGCCAACCTGCGGGGCATTCGATTGAAGGGCGTATGGCAAAACGACTCACTGGTCGCCGGCGGACCTTTCATTTCGTATTGTCTAAGTGATGGAGATACACTTTATGTACTTGATGGCATCGTTTTTAACCCTGGCGAGCGCAAGACCGACTATATCACCAAGATCGAGGTCATCCTAAATTCGTTCAATTTAATTCATCCTTGACAAATTAAATATTATGAATAAGATAATTTATAAGCAAGGAATGAGATGAATGAACTCGATTTTTCAGAAATTGCAAGGTTAAGCGAGAAGTACAATAAGGATCCGAAATCAAGGATTTTTGTACAACTTGCTGACCTTTATCGTAAAAACAATATGCTCGACGAAGCCCTCGATGTACTAAACAAAGGATTCGAGTACCACCCAGAGTATCCAGTCGCATACCTCATTCTTGGTAAATGTTACTACGACAAACGGTCACATATACAGGCCCGGGATGCATTTGAAAAAACGATTGCGCTGGATCCACAAAACATCGTTGCGTTGCGTATGCTGGCCAAAACATGTGAAATACTGAAAGACGAACGAGGCCAGATAAACGCCTACAAGAGCATCGTTGGCATAGATCCCATGGATACGAACGCGAAAGAAAAACTCTCGATGCTCGAAGCGCTGCAGCGGAAAGAACCGATTTACACCGTAGCCATGGCAGAAGAATACGAGAAACAGGGCAATCTCGAGGAATCGCTGAAAATATATGAAAATTTGCTCTTCACGGATCCCAGTGATTTACTGTTAAACCAAAAAGTTGCCGAGTTGAAAAAGACTCTGAATGAACGAAAGAAAAAACAGGAGGAAGAAAAAATCGAAGATATGCAGGTGGAAAAAGTCTTCAAGGGCGATGAACTACCAGTAGAAAAGAGTGAAGAAGTCGAAATATCGCAATCTGCAACGGCTGATGTTTCTGAACAAGGAGCGTCTGGAGAAAGTGAGATTCAGAGTCTCGAAGATTTTCTTGTTGAAGAACTCGAGCAAGCGGCGGAAAAGGTAGCCGCAGAACCCGAAACAGGGGATTCTCTGCTCGCCGAAAGCACTACCCCTGAAAGCGCACCTCAAGAAGGAACCACCGCACCCACCATGAAAGTTGAGAGACCTGCTGAAGATTTAACGTTTGATTTACTAGCCGAACCGAAAATCGAAGCGCAAGAGATTGAAGCCTCACCGCCTGCCGATATGCTTAAAGAAGAAACATCGGAAAAAGCCGAAACACCCAAACCGGTAGCAGAAAGCGAGCAACCTATCGAGACAGAAGGACAAGTTCCTTTAACCGATTTCGAAACCGAAAAAACAGCTCCCGCGACCGAAATCCCACCGCTGACTGAAGAACAAGCTGTACCAACGCAAGAAACGCTCACCGATGAGCTTGCTGCTGAACCCCCTGCGCCCGAGGCATCGGTTGTGCAGCCTGAACCAAGATCCACCGAACCAGAAGAGACACCGACACCAGAGGTTAAGGAAGATGCCGAAAAGAAAGAAGAACCAAAAACATCTAAAGAGGAAGATTTCAAGTCGTTTCAAGAATGGCTGTCGGGATTGCTAAAGTGAAAGCAAAAGAAATAGAAAAGCTAGTGAAAATCCTTGAGAATGGTGTCGTGTCCGAGATTGAGATTACGGACTTCTGGGGCAGAAAAATCAAGATTAGTAAAGCTGGTGGTGCATCGCAATCAGTGAAGACTTCTGATTCGACGGTCAAGGAACCGAAACAAGCAGCTGTCGAAAAGACAGAAACTGACAAAACAAATCTCGTACCAATAAGATCACCAATTGTTGGTACATTTTACCGAGCACCTGCGCCCGACGCACCGCCCTATGTAGAGGTTGGCGATATCGTTAAACCGGGACAGGTGGTGTGTATTGTCGAAGCCATGAAGCTCATGAACGAAATTGAATCCGACGTGGCAGGACGGGTTGCGCAAATATTGGTTAAGAATGAAGACCCAGTCGAATATAATCAGGAGCTTATATTAGTTGAACCATTATAGACCATGCAAGAGAGAATAAAATGGAGCTAAAGACACTACTTGAAAAAATGATAAAGGTGAATGCCTCAGATCTTCACTTGAAAGCCGGTTCGCCACCAATTTTCAGAATCGACGGAAAATTGGCTGAAGAGAAAGGCGAATCTCTAACACCAGAGAGTCTGAAAGCAATGGCTTATCAGATAATGACGCCTTCCCAACAGCAGATGTTTGAGCGAATGAAGGAAATGGATTTCGCGATTGGCGTTCGCGGCGTCGGCCGTTTCCGTGTCAATGTTTTTCTGCAAAGAGGTAGTATTGCTATCGCAATGCGCGCCATACCGATGTCGGTAAGGAGGATTGAAGAACTCAACCTGCCAACGATTCTAAAAGATCTCTCGCTGAAACCACGAGGAATGATACTCTGTACGGGAACAACCGGTAGCGGAAAATCAACCACGCTGGCGGCGATGATCGAACACATCAACGAGAATGCAGCACGCCACATCATAACTATTGAAGATCCGATTGAGTATCTGTTCCGTGATAACCTTTCGATTGTCTGCCAGCGTGAGGTACTCATGGACACAGTGTCATTCTCGGTAGCACTGAAACATATCATGCGTCAAGACCCAGATGTTATTCTTATCGGTGAAATCAGGGATCGGGAAACAATGGACGTTGCGCTAAAAGCCGCTGACACTGGTCACCTCGTACTCTCCACGCTCCACACCTTGAACGCAACGGAAACTATTAACCGCATCATTTCTTTCTACCCGCCGCACCAGCATCAGCACGTGCGCGTCCTTCTCGCCGCAACGCTGATCGGCGTCGTGTCGCTCAGGTTGTTACCCCGTGCCGACGGTAAAGGAAGAATCCCGGCCGTCGAAGTCCTGGTTGCAACACCCACGGTCCGTGATTACCTGCTAGATTCCGTCAAGACGTTACTCGTGCAGTCAGTGATCGAGGATGGTTTTGGTCAATATGGCATGCAGACGTTCGACCAGGCGATCTTCAAACTCTATAAAGATGGTTTGATTTCCTATGATGATGCCATCCAAGCAGTGACAAATCCTGATGAATTCAAGCTCCGGCTTGTGGGTATTGAGCAGACTGCAGAACGCGGCTGGGGACAATTCGAGAAAAAAGACCAAAGAAAGTAGCATACAAGAAATCATCGTCTTTCACATAGGCAACGCATGAAATTTGACAAAATCCTGATTGCCAATCGTGGTGAAATTGCGCTTCGCATTATCAGGGCGGCCAGCGAGCTGAATCTGAAGACCGTAGCCATCTACTCAGAGATTGACAGTGAATCATTGCATGCACGTCTGGCAAACGAAGCCGTCTGTATCGGCCCCCCGCCGAGCAAAGAAAGCTATTTGAATATTACAAGAATTATTAGTGCGGCCGAAATAACGGGAGCCAAGGCGATTCACCCGGGTTATGGATTCCTTGCTGAGAACCCTGAATTTGCGGAGATATGCGAATCGTGTGGCATAACATTTATCGGTCCGAAACCGGAACATATCAGGGAAATGGGCGATAAGATAAGGGCGAAGAGAATGATGGACGCAGCCGGTCTTCCAGGCATTCCAGGGAGCGAAGATAGCATTGAATACATAAGGGATGCGCGCCGCCTGTGCAGGGATATCGGCTATCCTGTGATCCTAAAAGCTGCTGCAGGCGGTGGAGGTAAGGGTATGCGTATCGCCCGCGACGATGAGGAACTCGATGCCGGCTTTCGCATTGCCCAAGCCGAGGCCAAGGCAGCATTCGGGGACAACCGAATTTACGTAGAAAAATACATCCAAAAACCTCGGCATATCGAAGTACAAATTCTTGGCGACAAACGAGGCAAAGTCGTCGCCCTTGGTGAACGTGAATGTTCAATTCAACGTCGACATCAGAAGCTGGTCGAAGAATCTCCATCACCTGCAGTCGATGACGCACTCAGAAAAGAACTTATGGAAGCGGCGTTGCGCGCCGCACAGAGCATAGGGTATCAATCTGCCGGCACAATTGAATTCCTGATGGACAAAGACAGGAATTACTACTTCATGGAGATGAACACAAGAATTCAAGTAGAACATCCAGTCACCGAAATGGTAACCGGCGTCGACATAGTAAAAGAACAAATCAAGATCGCTATGGACGAGCAAATCGCATTCAACCAACAGGATGTTGAATTACGTGGTCACGCCATCGAATGCCGTATCAATGCCGAGGATCCTGAGCGTAATTTTGTCCCCGTACCCGGCAAGATAGTTTTCTTTCATATGCCTCAAGGCATCGGCATTAGATTTGACACACACATATTTGCCGGCCACGTGGTCCCTAGCCAGTACGACAGTTTGATTGGGAAATTGATATGTCACGGAAATTCGAGGCAAGAGGCAATTGCCAGGATGAAACGTGCGCTTGAAGAAATCGTGATTGAGGGAATCGCGACGACAATTCCCTTTCACCACAAGATAATGACTCACCCAAAATACATCCAGGGTGATATTTCAACTAATTTCATAGAAGAACTGTAGGCTGGGGTCAAATCTTCACACTTCACACTTGACATATGGTGTTGATCACCTATCATATACCATGACGCGGCCGCTGAGAATACAATTCCCAGGGGCATTCTACCACGTAACATGCAGGGGTAATGAACGCAGGATAATATATCGTGACAGTGCTGATCGTTATCATTTTCTCAAACAACTAAAGGAATCGCTCAAGACATATCAGGTTGTCTTACACGCATACGTCATGATGGACAACCATTTTCATCTCGTTGTTCAGACACTACGTGCTAATCTAAGCGAGTTCATGCGCCGATTCAATATCTGCTACACGAGCTGGGTCAACTATCACCACAAAACTTGTGGTCATCTGTATCAAGGCCGGTACAAGGCGCTACTTGTGCATGCTGACAATTATCTACTCGAGCTGTCACGTTACGTGCATCTCAACCCAGTGCGTGTCGGGAATATTAAGAAATTCGATTATATAAGACGTTGGAATTACGTCCGCAGATACCCCTGGAGCAGCCTGCCGGGTTATGTTGACAAACGACGGGCATCTGATTTTGTCTCCTATGACATGACGCTAAAGATGATCGGTAGCCGGCGTTCATACCAGCGCTTCATAGTAGATGGGTTGAAGACGGGCGTATCAGATCCCTACGTGGATGTCCAATATCAAACTATTTTAGGAGACAATGATTTTGTTGCGCGTGTGAAGAGTGAATACCTAGAGGACGCGTCATTCCGTGAACAACCGATGTATCGCGACCTCATGGCCAACGTAATACCACCCGACATACTCATGGCTTCTGTTGCATCATCCATGGATGTAGACGTACAGACTTTCTCACTCCGTTTGGGAGATGGTATAAACCGCGGTATTGTTGCTGAGCTGTTGTACAGGTACAGCGGTTTGTCTCAACAGAAAATCGGTAATCTATTGGGCGGAATAAAATACACTGCTGTGAGTATGTTACGTCAGCGATTAAGAAAAATGATGAATGAAGATGATGCAATCGAGGCAATGTACATCAAAGCGGAGCAGAGCCTCCGCATCTTGTGAAGTGTGAAGATTTGACCCCATTATTGCTCCTCGATCAAACCTTTCATGGGCACAAATAAGACCGGCGTAATTTCTTTTTTCTTCAGCTCACCGTTTACTTTGGTATACAAGGTGAGCATTTGAAAATCCTCGCCAAGAGGCACAATCAACCTTCCTCCCTCGGCGAGTTGTTCAACCAATGGCTCGGGTAGCGTTGGTGGCGCGCACGTAATGATGATTGCGTCAAAAGGCGCTGCTTCAGGCCAACCCAAAAACCCATCACCATAACGCACTTTTACATTATTATAGCCTAACCTCTCCAAACGTATTGTTGCTGAGTCAGCCAGCGACTCGATGATTTCGATCGTGTATACCATATCGACTAACAATGATAAGACCGCACCCTGATATCCTGAACCAGTCCCGATCTCAAGGACACGGTCTGAGGGCTTCAGACTAAGCTGCTCGGTCATCAAGGCTACGATATAAGGTTGTGATATAGTCTGTTCTTCACCAATTGGCAAAGGGTAATCGCCGTATGCCAATTTTTCCATATTCTTGGGCACGAATTTATGGCGTTCTACCTTGAGCATTGCTTCCATGACCCGTTCATCACTAATACCGCGCGCCCGTATCTGACTGTATACCATGTCTTTGCGCGCCAGCGCGTCCCAGTCTAATTCATTACGATTTTTGGCAGCACAAGCGCTAATGCTCAGTATTGTTATAATGAAAAGCGTAATTGTATTTCTACTACAAATCAAGAGCTTCATATGAATATTTCTATACCTAGGTTTATTCTCAGGCTAACTTGTCCAATCTGATTTTCACCAGACCAACGTTCGCGTCTTTCTGGCAGATGACAAACACAATACCTTCGCTGCTGTCTCGAAGGAAAAGCACGTTGTCTTGTGTGTAGATTATCGCTGATGCTTTTTCTACACTAAGACTATTCTTGATTCGATTAGCAACCCGCGCTGCGATCGCACCGAGTTTGTCCATGTCATATTCAAACTTCGCCTGCCCTTCAATGATGAAGCCATCTTCACTCACCAACCCCGCACCCAAAACCTTCTGCAATTTGGTAAATTCACCTATCTTCATCCTAATATCTCCTCGATATCTTCAATTATTCTACGCGCATATACGAAAACAAGACCCGGCTTCGCCTCAACTTCCGTGACAACCGTGAGTAGGGAATCGCCTACCGCCATTACGCACAGTGTTTCATCTGGTTTTTCGATTATGCAGCGCGTCAATCCGCTCCGTTTGAGCAGACGAAAAGATTCGTCAACATCCATGCAAATTGCTGCAACCGAGGCACACACCGCTTCAATGTCGTGCTCTGCCTTACCATAGTTCTTTATCAATAGCCCATCCTTAGTGGATATGAAAACACCCTTTACAGTATCGAGCGCCAACAACCTCTTTACTGGTTTATCAAGGGCCTCGAGCGGCACGGTTTCGATCTCTACCTTCTTCTCGGGCAGCTCCTCAATAAGCGAGCCAACGGTTTCGATCTTCGTTTCTTCCTGCTCTTTCGATAAAACCGCAGGCTCTTCTGGACCTTCGATTACCGCAACTGATTCCTCTTCGGTTACCGCAACCTCTCCTTCCTCTTCGCCCACACCTACTGCTTCTTTCTCTTCCTCATCCTCCGTTTTTCTTTCTACCCTCTCTTCAACTTCGGCTACTGCAGGCTCAGCTTTCTTAGCAGTTGGGACTGGCGGTGGCGTAAAATCAGGAATCAATTTCTCAAGCTCTTTCAATGCTTCCATATTCTCAGGATTGATTTTCAGTGTGGCCTCATAATAACCTCTCGCTTTTTCCTTTTGACCAGAATCCCGGTAGCAATGCCCAAGATATAGATTAGCACTTTCGCTGTCTTTTACTTGCTCGTAGACCGATTCAATGGTTTTCTTCGCGTCATCGAGCTCACCTTTTAGGTAGTGTGCACGGCCTAAAATTATCCGCGCTAGATGATAATTTGGATTACGGGCCAAACCATCCTTTAATATAGAGATGGCTTCATCAATCATCCCCGAAGATATATAGACATCAGCCAGTGTGGCAAAAATCAATGCACCTGAGTCTACCCTTAACTCATCAGACATCTTCTCTCCTCGATCATATCTCATTCTCCAAAATTTCGGAAAGCTCAACCGTGAGGTTAAGGCAATGTCTTATTTTATATGCCAAATCCTCGGGCGGGCTCAATAGAAGCGCCCTCTTCCAATTCTCACAGGCTGACTGAAAAGCCCCCCGTTGCACATTAAGCAATCCTCGATGATAATACGGCAATGGTTGAGAAGAATCAAGCTCAATCGCCTTATCAAAATATCCTATCGCTTTTTCGTATTCCTTTCTCTCTGACCAGTATATCCCGGCCAGAATATTGTATTCGTATACATCTTGATTGTTGGGCTCCAGCAGATCAAGGCATTGCGCCGCCTCATCCAACCTCCTCTTGTTGAGATATATCCTCAGAAGTCTTAGGTTAGCCCCGATATTCTTATTGTCCTGTTCATGAACCTTACGATAAAAGGATAAAGCTTCATCTTCTTCACCCAATAAGTAAGAAAGCTCAGCAACCTCGTTCAGCCAAGACAGATTGTTTGGTTCTAATTCAGACAAACTCGCGTATACTTGCTTAGCCTTCTCAATCTTTCCTCTCCCTTTGAGCATGCGGGCCCACGACCCGAGAACATCTACAGCATCGGGGTTATCCTGCTGGTAATCAGCCAGCAATTTTATCGCAGCATCTTCGTCATTGTGATGATACAATATCTCGGCTTTTAGGACAACGGCTTTGCTGTCGTCAGGGGCGATTTCCAGCGCTCTGTCTACCTTGACCAGGGCTTCATTTACCTCGTTCTTGCTCAGAAGGTTTTCCGCCTCGGCAAGGAGTTCCTCGGGGCTCACCGCTTGAGGAACAATAACGTTATCGACGATTTCTGCCGCTGGAGATTGAAGCTTGGGTATGTAGTATGGACCGAATTCGGAAAGGGCCGGGTCCAAGGACAGATGATACTTCTCATTGTCGTAATTAGGTTCGATCTCCATCCCTCTACGAATGTACGAGAGGCTATCCTCATATCGTCCCATGCGCGTCGCGATGAAGCCCATGTTGTAGTATGCACCAGCATGATGGGGAGCCATCTCCATCACATACCTGAATGAATTGAGCGCCTTCTCATCATTACCCTGTTCCATATACACCAATCCACGGCCAAAGTGGGCGTCCAGAGTATCTCCGTTCAGAAGCTCCAGTGCTCGATCATAATTCCCTTGTTTCAGATGGTGCATTGCCAGGTTAAATCTCGCATCAATATTCCCAGCATCAACCGACTTCTTGTAGTTCACCAGCGCTTGTTCAACGTCGCCAAGATTATATTGAGCGACCGCGATATTATTTAACGCCGTGGGGTCACAATCATCCTGCACTAAAACCTTTTCGAACCACTCCAAGGCGTTACTGAATTGACCGGTCAAAATATAGGCGACACCCAACGCATTGGCGTACTTCACGGCATCAAAGTCTCGTTGCAAAGCGCGCTGCAAGTTATGAATAGCTTCATCAAATTTATTCAGAAAAATCTCGGCTTCCGCGATCGCGTAATAAAGTGAAGCATCCTCATCTTTTATCTTCAAAGACTCCTTGAATTCTCTCTCCGCCTCGTCAAACAAACCTTTGTTCCGATAGGACATGCCCATATTGTAGTGAATCTGATACGAATCACCCGCCATGCTTGTGATGCCCAGCTGTTCTTTTAAGTATTCCCAGTGATCGCGATGTGCCTCGATGTCGAACGGTATGCTTGTTTCGCCCTGAGCCAAAGATGGATTCATGGCAATCGCCTTCTTGACAGCCTCAATGCTCTCCCGAACCCGACCCTTCTCGCCCAAAGCGAACCCAAGTAAAAAATGACTCTCAGCTGACGAATCATCCATAGTGATTGCCTCTTGAAGATTCTTAATAGCCATATCAACCACGCCCTTACGCAGATATATCTCACCCAGCGCTCGATAGACCTCGTGGGTTGAATGAAGTCCCAAGGCTTGCTTCATTTCATCGAGCGCATCATCGTACTTCCCCAAATGTCTCAGGGTCGTGCCGAGTCCGAAGTGAGCATCGTATGAATCTGGATTGGCATCAAGCACCTTTTTGTAATAGACAATGGCATGTGAGTATTTTTTTAATTTCACATAGGTATCAGCGAGTTCGAGTATCTTCTTCTCATCGTGCGGATCCTTTTCTATACTCTGCGAAAGCTGTTCTACCCTTTCCTCTAGTTTACCGGTTTTTCTAAGTATTATTTCCAAGTTATTGCGTGCAAGCACGAAATTGGGATTGATATTCAGCGCTTTTTCCAGTTCCTCGATCGCCTCCTGATATAAACCTTTGTTATAATAGACAATGGCGAGGTTATTGTGTGCACCGGGATCCTCTTGAGGAATTTTCTCGGCAAAACTACTCAAAACTTTTTGTTCTTCAGGTGAAATCATAGAGCCTTAGTTACCCAACCATGGATTAGACATTCTGATACCGTAGCACACACGAGGCAAAAATACGTGTTCCTTCTCATATGTCATATTTTACTAAATTTCGCTAATATGTCAAGAAAATCGTTGACAAACGAACGTAGGTGGACGTCAAAAGAGTATTCAGTGGAGTATTCAAACAAAAATGCCAGGGCGCAGAATCGAACTGCGGACACCCGGATTTTCAGTCCGGTGC